>MDTE01201636.1_pt1 | contig 56193 bp, 54 predicted proteins | sample 811231 | NCBI WGS metagenome assembly MDTE01 (sample SAMN05326651, study PRJNA326480) | marine metagenome | isolation source: seawater | place: Indian Ocean: Red Sea | collected 2010 | reverse complement strand
TGAATTAATTGCCTTTTTTAAGAAAGAAAATTTCTCTACTGACATGCTTTTAATATCCAGCCCGCCCTCAGTTGTTAACTCCTCACGTTTCTCTGGTACAATACAACAATAATCAGGTTTTATGGATAAGCAAATATTTAACATTTCATTTGTTAATGCCATCTCAAGGTTAAGCTTTCTAGCAGTAGCTTTGATATCTTTTAGATCTTGATCTTGTATGTGTCTTCTGTCTTCTCTCAGATGAACAGTGATTAAATCAGCACCAGACTTTTCTACAACTGTCACAGCTTCTTTTAAGGAGGGATAACTTGTTCTCCTATTAGTCTTGATGGTTGCTATGTGGTCAATGTTAATACCTAGTCTTATTCTACGTTTTATCATTATTTAAAACTGAAAGTTTTGACAATTGATCAATAATAGTTTCATATTTATGGTCGTAACTAGATTTACCAGTTATGGCATTTAGCAGATCATAAGTTTCAATGTCTAATATTTCTTCAAATAGCTCTTTGTCTTGATTACTTAAATCATTGTAGCAAGTTTCTAAATAGGTTTGTAAAAGAATGTCAAGCTCTCTAATGCCCTTTCTAGCTTTCCAACGAAGTTTATTTAAAGACATTTTAAGCTTTTACAAGCATTTTTTTGATTTCTGATATAGCTCGTGCTGGATTAAGGTTTTTAGGACAAGTTTTTGTACAGTTCATTATTGTATGGCATCTGTATAGCTTAAACTTATCAGCTAAGCTTGATAACCTCTCCTCTTTAGCTGTATCTCTACTATCTATTATCCATTTGTATGCATGCATCAAAGTCGCTGGGCCTAAGTATTTATCTGAATTCCACCAATAGCTTGGGCAACTAGTTGAACAGCATGCGCACAAAACGCATTCTACTAATCCATCTAGCTTTGATCTATCCTCTTGTGACTGTATATGCTCTCGTTCAGGTTTTTTATCATTAATTAACCAAGGTTTAATAGATTTATATTGAGCATAGAAGTTGCTCAAATCAGGCACCAGGTCTTTTATAACAGGCATATGAGGTAGAGGATTGATTTTAAGTTTTTTCTCACCTGATATGTCTGTAATACAAGCAAGATTATTAGTACCGTTGATATTCATAGAGCATGAGCCACAAATACCCTCTCTACAAGATCTTCTAAATGTTAATGTTGAATCAATTTTACTCTTTATATAGATTAAAACATCCAAGGCCATAGGACCAAAGTTATCTTTGTTCAAAAGATAAGTATCAGTATAAGGATTGCTTTTATCATCAGGATTATATCTATATACTTCAACTGTAAGCATGTTCTCAGATTTATTTAAATCAGAAAATGTTTTTCCTTTTTTAACGATTGAATTTATTGGTAATGTAAATTTAGCCACTAATATGTCCTCGCTTTCAATGCTACAGTTTCCATCTCATCTGTCAATGTCTCAAGCTGGACATCTTTATATGCATATGAGGCTTTACCATCATCATTCACGGATACAAGTGAATGTTTCAACCATTTTTCATCGTCTCTGTCTGGAAAATCATCTCTAGCATGACTACCCCTACTCTCTGTCCTTGCTGATGCAGAGTATAATGTTGCTAGAGATTGATATAATAGGTTATTTAGCTCAAGAGTTTCTGCAAGATCTGTATTCCAGATTAATGATGAGTCTGATAATTTAATATTACTAAAATCTTTGAATAAGCCTTTCATGATTTCTATGCCTTTGTCCATTGTTTCCTGATCCCTATATACGGGCGCATACCTCTGCATTGTTTTTTGCATACTAGCTCTAATTTCTGATGGATTGATATCTCCACTGGCGTTTTTAATGGTATTGAATCTTGATAAAACTTTATCAATTGATGATTCAGTTACTTTAATATGATTATCTGGTTTATCTTTCAATACTTCAATTGCTCGGTTCGCTGCTGATCTTCCAAAAACAACAAGATCAAGAAGAGAATTAGAACCCAAACGATTAGCGCCATGAACAGATACGCACGCACCTTCCCCTATGGCCATTAGCCCATGGACAACTTTGTTATCAGCATCTAATACCTCTGTATTAATATTAGTTGGAGTACCACCCATATTATAATGAACTGTGGGTATTACAGGAATAGGATCTTTAGTAACATCAACTCCAGCAAATATTTGAGCAGTTTCAGCTATCCCAGGGAGCTTGTTACTAATAGTGTCAACATCTAAATGCTCGAGATGTAAATGTACGTGATCCTTTTCCACACCAACTCCCCTTCCGGCATTTACTTCCATTTGAATCGCTCTACTTACTACGTCGCGTGATGCTAGGTCTTTTGCATTAGGTGCATATTTCGGCATAAACCTATCGCCCTCTGAGTTTGTCAAGTATCCGCCTTCACCTCTTGCGCCTTCAGTAATTAAACAGCCTGCGCCATATATACCGGTTGGATGAAATTGAATGAACTCCATATCTTGCAATGGTAGACCAGCTCTTAAGATCATGCCATTTCCATCGCCAGTACATGTATGCGCTGATGTAGATGAGAGATACGCTCTACCATAGCCTCCTGTTGCAAGAATAACGATATGTGATTGAAAAAGATGAATCTTACCATCTTCAAGACACCATGCTAACACACCTACACATTTCCCCTCTTCGAATATTAAATCAATAACAAAATACTCAACATAAAAATCTACTTCATTTTTGAGAGACTGGGTATACAAAGTATGAAGGATAGCATGCCCAGTCGCATCTGCAGCTGCACATGTTCTTTGTGCAATTCCTTTGCCATACTCGGTTGTCATGCCTCCAAAAGGCCTTTGATAAATCTTACCTTCTTCTGTTCGTGAAAAAGGAACACCATAGTGTTCAAGTTCAATTATAGACTCTACTGCATTTTTGCACATGTATTCGATTGAGTCTTGATCACCTAACCAATCAGAGCCCTTGACAGTATCGTACATGTGCCATCTCCAATCGTCTTCACCCATGTTGCCCAGAGCACCACTGATACCCCCTTGAGCGGCTACAGTGTGACTTCTAGTTGGAAAAACTTTTGAAATACAAGCTACTGAAAGGTCAGACTGTGATAAGCCCATTGATGCACGTAAGCCTGATCCGCCTGCGCCTACGACTAGAACATCATGTTCGTGTTTTATTAAATCCATGTTAAATACTCGCTAAAATTATAATCGTAAAAAAAAATGAAACAATATGAAATAACTTCGATAATGAAACTATATTCTTTTGTAGATTTTCAGTATGAATATAGTCTTCTATTATTACCTCCATGCCCATCGAGCTGTGAAATAGGATAAAACCCATAAACACTGATGTAATTAAAAAACCATTAAATGATCCTAAATCATCAATTAAAATATCATAAGATACTGCGCCCATATTAACAATATAAAAAAGTGAATAAAGCACTATCGGTATAAGAACTATGGCGCTAAGGCGTTGAAATTTCCAGTGTTGTACTGACATTATATCACTCCCGATACAAATAATAGTAATATAGTGATTGATAAAGAGGCTATTACGACGATATAGCCCGATCTATAACTGCTAACTAAGTCTAATCCATATCCAGCATCCCAGGCTAAATGTCTTATGCCATTACACAAATGATAGACCATTCCGAATAAGGCTAATGAGATTATAAGTTTTGCAAATCCATTTTGGAAAACTCCTATGATAAATGCATGAGTTTCACGCGACATAGTTAAGAAGTATAAAATAACAGGTGATATGAGAATAACCATGCAAAGGGCAAAACCAGTTAAACGATGGGTTATAGACAAAACAGATGTTAATTGAGGTTTATAAATCTGCAAGTGAGGAGACAATGGCCTTTTAGTGACATTCATAATCAAAAGTCTATGCAACGTCCGTTCTTCTCCCAGTCGCCATACCTCGTTGGCTCTGGACCTTTCCTGCCACCAATCTCTTTCGGTTTCTTACTATTGTTGGTTGGCACTATAAGCTTAGTTTTTTTAGTCTTATTTCCCATCTATATCCCTAGAATACTTTGATGGATATTATATGAGAATATTTTTAAAATAAATAGTAATTTATTAGGATATACTAAAATAGGTTCATGGAGTGTTTAACATAATTTAATCGATATATTTCAAACATATAGATGAATAACATAATACAAAAAATAAAGACGCAGTATGGCGGTGTGTACAAGGATGATGGACTTACAATCATAAAAGTATCTGGTACAGATAATATAAAGTTCCTACAAGGTCAGCTCACAAATGATTTGGAAAACCTTTCAGATCTATACATCAAAGCATCGTATTGTACGCATCAAGGTAAAGTAATAACAAATATGCAAATTTTCTTAAGTGATGATGAAGTCATACTTATCGTCCCTAAAAAATTAGGAGAGTATTTTATAGAGAAAATATCTAAATACGTATTAATGTCGGATGTGAAATTTATACAATATAAAGATAATACTGTACTTTGGGCCTTAGATGATAAAGCTTTAGAGTTGATAAATGAATATAAAATCAATGAGCAAGGATTGCACAAAAAACTTAGCCCAACCGAATATGTAATCAATATGTCTGATAAAGATTCTTATAGGTTTAGGTACATTCAATTATCTACTGACAATGAATGTAGGATAAAGTATACATTACCCAATCAATATCAGACATGTTTAATAGACATGCTTAGCATGCACTCAAGGTTAAAAAATAATAATATGGAAAAATATATTCCTCAGGTCTTAAACTCAGACAGATTAGAAACAGTAAGCTATAAAAAAGGTTGCTACACAGGACAAGAAGTTATTGCAAGAACTCACTACCTTGGAAACGTAAAAAAACATTTGTATTTAATTTGTGTAAAGTCATCTATAGGGATTGATTCAAATGTAGTAAATAAGGATGGAGAAAGTGTGGGCGAACTCATAGGCGAGCAATTTCAATATGATGGCTTACTCTTATCACATTGTATTTTAAGAGATAGTAGTGATTTCAGTGATTTATTGATAAGTAACGAGGGTGTAACAGTATTGTCTATGGAAGAAACCCCTTAACAATATCCCTCTCTTTTTTAAGCTCACTTTCTGAAGCTTTGATCAGTTTAGCTATACTGGGCTCAATATCTATATCCTCTTTAACGCTGTATGCGCTGCTGCTTACACTCAAAGGAAGTGAGAACATTAAACCTGGTGAGATATCGTATTCCCCTGAGGATAAAATACCAATTGCTTCTGTATCATCAGAGCCATTTTCCAATACATTAATATGATCATATATCGCTGATGCTGCAGATGCAGCGCTTGATAGTCCGCGATATTCAATTATTTCTCCTCCCCTTTTCTGCACCTTAGGAATAAAAGTCTCGTGAATCCAAGTATGATCAAGATTAACTATTTCATTATTAACATGACAGTTATATAGGTCAGGTACCTGAGTTGTAGAGTGATTACCCCAAATTATCATATTTTTGATATTCTCAACTTTTTCATTCAGCTTATCTGACAGTATACTCCTCGCTCTGTTATGATCGAGTTTCATCAGCGATGTTATATTTTTACTTGAGATATTGGGTGTGTTGTAGTTTAAAATAAGAGCATTGGTATTTGCTGGATTCCCTACCACAATAATTTTAGTATCCTCAGAGCAAACCTCATTGATAATTTCAGCTTGTGATTTAAAAATACCTGCATTATCAAGTATTAAATCAGATCTTTCCATACCTTTAGATCTTGGCTTTGCTCCCACCATAATAATATAATCAGTGTTATCAAAAGCTACTTCTGCACTATCAGTAATCAAAATCTTATTCAAACTCTCAAAGGCACAATCCTCAACCTCATACTTTAGTCCAAGAAGTGATTTTTGTGAGGAGGGTATATCAAGAAGATTAAGATTCACTTTATTTGTGTCTTTAAATGGTAAATTGGACAGAATACGGAAGATTAATGAGTATGCAATGTTACCAGCCGCTCCGGTTATTGATATATTTTTAATTGTCATATAGTTCTCTAGCTTTTTTTAAATCACTTGGCGCATTGATTCCAATTGACTTATTATTCTTTACCAGCTCGCAATATATCGGTACATTATTCCAAATCATCCTTAATTGTTCAAGACTCTCATCTTTTTCGTAATGGCAGGATCCTAATTTCATAAAGTAATCGAGTGCAGTAAATTTAAATACATATACCCCAATATGAATCAAGTAATATGATTTGATTGAAGAAATATTGCTTCTGGTAAATGTAATAGCAAATGAATTCTTATCGACAATCACTTTTACATTATTTTTATTAGTATACTCAGCTTTATCGCAGGACTTGTATACCAAAGTTGCAATAGGCTTAGATTTTGAATTTTTAACTTTATCAATAAGCTTTTTTATCGGCGCCATATTGATATTAAATTCATCTGCTTGAAGATTCACTACAATATCATTTTTTTGTGCTTTAAATTTTTTTGCAGTATAAAAACATCTCTCTGTACCATTCAGAAATTTTCTGTCTGAGTACAAAGAGTGCACCTTATGCTTATCTGCATATCCTTGAATTATTTTAGAATCAGTTGAGACGATTATAATAGCCTCTTTTATTTGTTTTGCAGATATAATCATATGCTCGATGACGGTTAACCGTCCAATTTTTTTTATTAGTTTTTTGGGTAATCTTGATGATTCTAAACGTGCAGGGAGTATAATAAAAACTTTCATAAAATTCTCTCAATCATTTTCATAAGCTTATCATTTGGCGTTATTTCTTGTTCAAGAATATAAATATTTTTAATATTAAAATGTTTGATTTTAACATAATCTTTTTCAGTAACTAAAATTGGTTCATAGGAATCTGGAAAATCTGTCTCTTTAAATTGATAGTGATCATCATATTTTATTGGAGTAACATTTATCTTATAATTTTTAAGTTGTTTTAAAATTATATAATTATCTGCTATTGCAGTAATGAGTATAGAGTTCACAAATTTCTTATCCTCTAATGAGTAACAAGAATTATTATCAGCAGATTTTACTACAGATATGTTTGTATCAAAACCTGGTTCTGTACACCCGTTATAATTACTATAAATCACCCTATTATTTCTATGAAACGATTTTGGTTCTCTGTAGGGTCCACACGGTAGCAGAAATGAATTAGCCCTTTGCTGATAATTTGAAATAATAAACTCATAGTCCCTATCAAGCCTATAATGTTGTAGTCCGTCATCATGAATAATAAAATCTGGTTGATACTTCTCACAGTGAATTGTTGATGCGACCCTGTCTTTGCTAGATACGACAATGCTGTTAGTTTTCAACTTTAACATTACTGCCTCATCTCCTACTTCTTCGGGTTTACATGATTCTGTGATAGTTTGTGGTGATGTTATGCTTGAACCATATCCAGATGATACAATAGCAACTTTTTTACCAATATCCGTTAAATAATTGCACAACCATATTGCAAAGGGTGTTTTGCCAGAACCACCAACTGTTAAATTACCGACAATTATCACTTTTCCTCTCGAGACGTATCTTTTGAGAATATTCTCTTGAGTATATTTTCTGATTTTAATAATTAAATAAAATATAACTGATAATGGGAGAAATAGGATAAGTATGTATCTCGGAACCCTATACCATAGGTAAAATAATAATTTATTCATTATGATTTAAACTGAGAATTATACAGCATAAAGTAACTTGATTTATTATTAATGAGCTCTTCATGTTTACCACACTCAACAACATTACCATCATCAATTACGATAATTTTATCAGCGTTCATGACTGTTGATAAGCGATGTGCAATGATGATGGTCGTTTTATTTTCTGATAATTTTGAAATTGATTTTTGTATCAGTTTTTCTGCTTCTGTATCTAGTGCGCTTGTTGCCTCATCAAGAAGAAGAATAGGAGCATTTTTTAACAGTGCTCTTGCTATTGCAATCCTTTGTCTTTGACCCCCAGATAACAAAACTCCGCTTTGCCCTACAATAGTATCAAATTTTTCTGGAAAATTGTTTATAAAATCTAGTGCATTGGCAAAACTAGATGCCTCAATGACTTTATCAGAGTCAGAGGCACTTAGCTCTCCGTAAGCAATATTATTGAAGATTGTATCATTGAATAATGTAAAATCTTGACCCACATAAGATATGTATGTTCTTATTTTGTTAAGGCTAATATCTTTTATATTTACATTATTGAAAAATATATTGCCGCTATCAGGGTCATACAACCTAGGAATAAGATCAAGTAATGTAGTCTTGCCACTTCCAGATTTTCCTACAATAGCGACTGTCTCGCCACTTCTAACATCTATGTTGATATTTTTTAAAATATTAGACTGTGATGACGGGTAACTAAAAGTTATATTATCGAATCTTATAGAAATATTCCCGTCAACTTTAATCCCACTATCTCTGAGGTCGAATTCACTCTCTGAGTCAAGTAAATCAAAGATTGATTCACTCGCAGCTATACCTCTCTGCAAAGTTACATTAACCTCTGATAATCTTTTTATTGGAGCGAACATCATTATCATTGCTGTTAGATATGACATGAAAGTACCGATTGATATTTGTTCAAGATAATCATTTGACGTAACAAAAAATATGATTAATGCAAGAAATATGGCAACAACTAATTGCATAAGTGGAATACTGACACTTTGTATAAATATCAATTTTAAATTTCTTTCCCTATTAAATGCATTCGCACTACTGAATGTATCTTTCTCATAATTTTTACCACCAAATATCTTTATAATCCTATGACCTATTATTGATTCCTCTACTATATTTGTGATTGTTCCCATTGATTTTTGTATATCTCTACTGACTGCTCTAAACTTTATACTCATAATTTTCAAGAAAAAACCAACAAGAGGTGCTAGTAACAGAAGACCTATAGAAAGTTCAAAACTATAATAAAACATCAATGCTAAGAGGCCTATTATTGTTAAACCATCTTTTATAATCGTTGTTATAGCCTTTGTGGCCGCCTCAGCTACTTGTTCAGCATCAAAAGTTATTTTAGACACAAGCTTTCCTGTAATAGATTCATCATATAGTGACGATGATCTTTGTAATATTTTATCGAACATTTCTTTTCTTATATCTCGTATTATGCTTCGTCCAACATAAGCCATTCCATATGATGACATGAAGGAACCAATGCCTCTGAATATAAAAATAAGAATTATTAATAAAGGCATCAGCTTGATAAATTCAGGATCTTTATCAATGAAACTACCATCAAGTAAAGGCTTTATAATTGCTGCAAAAGAAGTGTCTGTGAGAGCATGAATTATCATCCCAATTACAGCTATAGAAAAAATACCTTTGTAAATCTTTGTATTATTTAAAAGCCTTTTGTATAATTGAAAACCATTTTTTTTGTTTTGCGTCATTATAAAATAATTGGATTATAAGGATATTTGACTATCATACATGATATTATTTAAGCATTAAAATATACATACAATAAATTTCTAATATAGTTCAGTAATATGAAAAAGTTCTTCAAAGATAATTTGCCAAAGCCAGAGGATATAAGGAAATATAAAGCTCTTGGGGTCCTAGGAGACTCAATATTTGAGAGAGAATTATGGACTATCAACAAAAACAATCTATCAAGAGCAGTTGCAATTGGTCTTTTCTGGGGCTGGATGCCAATGTTTTTTCAGATGATACCTGCAGCATTTTGCGCTGTATACTTCAGAGCGAATCTTCCACTCTCTCTAGCAGGTGTTTGGGTTAGTAATCCCATAACTATGCCTCCTATGATGTATTTAGGTTATGAATTTGGAAACATAATTCTTGGTATAGATCCTTTATTTCAAAAATTTGAGGCTAGTATTGAGTGGATTAGTAGCGTGTTCTCTTTAATATGGCAGCCATTATTAGCTGGAACAATGATTATAGGGATAGCATCAGCTATTTTAGGTTATTTCGGTATACATCTCATATGGAAATTTATTGCATATAGAAAATTAAGAAAAATAAAAGCTAATACTAAGTAATTTTTCCGTCTAACATTTTCATACTGTTAGATGTTTTGGATATTATATTCTCATCATGTGTGACAACTATTAATGTTATAGATTTTGATTTACAAATATTTATCAGATTATCTATTACTACTTTTGAGTTTTCATTATCCAAATTACCGGTTGGTTCATCTGCAAATATAATTTTGGAACTTTTGGCCATGGCTCTTGCAATACCAACTCTTTGAGCCTCTCCACCAGATAGAGTTGTTACAGATGATGTTGCATGCTCTTGACATCCAACCTCTTCAAGACAACCCATAGCTATATCTCTAGATTTTTTTTTTGATATTCCTTTGTATCTCATTGGCAACATAATGTTCTCTATCACATTAAAATCCTGAAGAAGGTTCGGTGTTTGAAAAACATGTGATATATGCTCTAGTCTGAATGAAATTTTTTCTGTGTCAGATAAGTCTGTAAAGCATATATCATTATAAATAATCTCTCCCCTATCTGGATTATCTAGTCCTGATAATATATTTAGCAACGTAGATTTGCCGACACCTGAAGGACCATACAATGCAAGCGAATTACCAGTATCAAGTTCAAATGATAAGTCATTAATTACATCCCTGGTTTTAGAAATATGATAAGTTTTAAATATACTACTACATTTTATTTTCATATATTCAAAGATTGAGAAGGTATTATGTTAGTTGCTTTTTTTGCAGGATATATAGATGACATCAACACCATTGTAAATGAGAGGAGGATAATATTTATAAGATCCGAGAATAGTATTATGGAAGGAACCGAGTCCAAGTGATATATATCTGGTGCTATTAGAGAAATATTAAATAATGATTCTAGAAACAAAACAATTGCGTTAATATTATTAGCGAGCAATACACCAAGTAACACGCCAAAAGAAACGCCAATCGTACCAATAATTATCCCTTGAACAAGAAAGATAGACTGAATTGTATTTTTTGAAAAACCAAGCGATATCAAGATAGCAATGTCTTTTTGTTTGTTAAGTACTAACAATGATAGAGAAGATATTATATTAAAAGATGCAATTGCAATTATTAGAGCGAGAATTATAAACATAACTCTTTTCTCATTTCCTATGGCTTGAAATAATGCATTGTGAGTCTCGGTCCAATTGCTAGATACAATAGAGTACTCATCAAATAATTCTCGAGATATTTTCAATGCATCCAAGGGTTCAGATAATTTAAGTTTTATATATTCATAGTTAGTTTTATCTGTGAGTGCCATATCGCTTCCGAAGACGTACCTCTGATTGTATTCATGTATACCTGAATCAAATATTCCAGTGACTAATAGATTTACTTTTTTAAAAGTCTTGTCATAATTAGCAAGTTTTATTCTATCTCCAACTATTATCCCAAGATTATTAGCTAAAACATTACCAACAACGATGTTCTCAGCTCTTGAAAGATCAAATTTGCCATCTATTATAAGGTGAGTAATTCTACTAGTCTCACTTTCTGACTTTTCATTTACGTTGTGCAATATTATTGGAAAATTATTTGTAGTCTTTGAGGACACTAAAACTTCGTTTCTATGTATTGTTGAATAGCTCAAAATATTTTCATTAGACTTTAATATTGATGTTATAGATTCAGTATCTAATTTATGGTGTGGGTATATATTCACGTGAGAAGTAAATGAAAGTATTTTGTCTCTTAATTCCTTTTCAAAACCATTCATGACAGATAAAACTGTAATTAGAACAGCCACACCTAAGGTTAATCCAATAATAGATATTTTTGAGATTATAGATATGAATGATAGATTATACTTAGAGAAAAGTAACCTATATGCAAAAAGAATATTCATTAATGTACTATAACAAAAAATAACTACAAGATGAGTGTCATTACTAACAAATTATTCGCCGATTATAACTCAAATCATATAATTATGGTTCATCCGTCAATGTACAATGATAAAAATTACTACAATGATTTGATTAAAATATATACTCAGTTAAATCATATCTTCATAGAGAATAATATAAAACAGACAATTGTCCTGGATAATAAGACTAATTATTCAGACTTTTATCATGGTAATAATTTTATGAGTAATGTTGAAATATTAAGATACCATTGTGATGACATATGGGTTAGAGATTTTTTCCCAAAACTTTTTACATCAGCTGACAATAAAGTGATGATAAATTATCAATTTAATGCATATGGCAAAAAATATAATTATCTGAATGATAACAAGTTTAAAGAAATATTTGATTTCAAGGTTAGTAGTTTTGACTTTGAGGGAATTGCTCTAGAAGGAGGAAATCTAGAATTTTCTTCGAGAGGTGTTGCTATAACTAATTTAAATTCTATTAAGGAGAATAATTTCATGATTAGTACGAAAGATATAGAAAGGAAATTTAAGGAGCTTAAAGATAGGATTAACATTCCTGAACTATACATGATAAATGTAAATAATATTTTAGGCGATGATACGAATGGACATATTGATAATCTAATAAGGTTTATCAATGAGGATACTATAGTATATTTTGCATCGAAAGATAAAAACTATTGTAATTATCAAGTCGCAAGAAATTTAGAGAAAGAAATAAGTATTATCGCTAAAAAAAGTAAAATTATTAATAACATAATTCCAATTTTTCATGACGAAAGAGATACTTTTATTAAGAATAATAAAATATATCCATATTCAAAACTTAACTTCATTATAACAAAAGATATTTTTATATTTCCTTGTCTGAGTAATAATTACGATCAAATTAATAATGATATTCAAAGTTTATCATTAAGATCTATGACATATTTACTAAATACAGAAGCTGCATTACTAGAAAATGGAGGTCTACATTGTCTAACAGCAAATATATAAGAACATTAGTACTACAGTACAAACCAAGTCATGATTCACAAAAAACTGTGTCGAAGCTAGAATCAATGTTAATAAAGCATAATGTTGAAAAAAATACGATTGTCGTATGTCCTGAGCTATCTATCCAAGATTATATGTGTATAGAAAAGGATAAAAGACTTTTTAATAAAGCTATTTCTATAAGTTCTTCATTTATCATTGAATTGAAAGCAATTGCAAAAAAATATCGTATTATTCTATGTATAACTATCTTTGAAAAATTTAAAGATAAATATTTTAATAAACTTATTGTTATAAATTCTGAAGGAGATATTATTCTTAAATACAACAAAAAGAAAATTCCTTCAGAAAGTTGTTATCAAGAGAAGTTTTACTTCGATAATGCATCTAATAACTTTAAATTCTTTGAAGTTGATGGTAATAAAATTGGTGTTTTAATTTGTTGGGATCAATGGCACCACGAATCATATGCATATATGAAAAAAAATAATATTAATCTAATCGTCTGTCCAACTGCAATAGGCCAGTGCAAAGTAAATAAAAAAATGATAACTATTTTCAATGAGAAAAAAAAATGGTTTGAAGTCATAAAATCGAATAGTCTTATGATAAATACACCGGTAGTAATTTGTAATAGAATTGGCATTGAATCGCATGGAAACTCTTCGATTTCATTCTGGGGCAATAGCTTTATAACCGATAGCAATGGTAATTTAGTCAAAAAAGCAGGTTCTAGCGAAGGCGTTTTATATCATAAATTTATGATTAGAGACCAAATTACGGCAAAAAGATTGTGGAATTTTATAGATTAGCTTATAAACACACTAATTAAAGCAAATAATCGTGTCAAATTTTTACAGTAGAGATTATAATATATGTGTAACAATAAGTTCTAACAACCTGGAGATTTATAAAGATGAGAACATTAACAATTATGCTAATGCTACTAATGATGAGCTTTTCAGTATCTATGCCATCTTTTGCAAATGTTAATTTTTCTTCAGATATTATTTATGCTGAAGAAGAAGAGAAAACAACTTCAGGAGATGAAGAACCTGATTGTGAATAATTAATGGGAGGAGATATGTTGAAAATTAAACATAATATTTTATCAGCTTCATTGCTTTCTCTAGTACTAGTGTCTTTTTCAGCAGTTGCTGACAAACCTGTAGCAATTTCTAAAGGTGACGGACCAAACTCTCTAGAGATTGGGGTCTCTGTTACAGTTGGTGAACACAAAATCATGAGAAATCAAGATAATAGCGCAACAGTAAACCCTGCTTTCGCTAAAACTTCTAGACCTTGTCCACCGTTTTGCATACAACCTATGCAATTAAGACCTGGTATAGAAACTCTTGGTGAGCAGGAAATCATTCATTATGCAGTCATGATGAGCAAGGGTGAAAAAATGCCAGATGGCTCTGAAATCATGATAATTGATTCAAGAACACCTGATTGGGTTGCGAAAGGAACTATTCCTGGTGCTGTTAATTTACCATGGACATTACTTAGTGAGAGAAAAGGTGCAGATCCACTATCAATCGCTGAGCTAATGACAACAGAATTTGGTGCAAAGGAACAAAATGGTCTATTTTATTTTGATAATGCAAAAACTTTAGTTATGTTCTGTAATGGCATGTGGTGTGGTCAATCACCAAATAATATAAAAAGTTTATTGAAATATGGATACCCAGCTAACAAAATCAAGTGGTATCGTGGCGGTATGCAAAACTGGGAGAATCTAGGTTTTAATACTGTTAAATAAATAAAACTTCAAAAAAAATGAGCAGCACATGTAATTAATGTGCTGCTTTTTTTGTACACAATCGCTATATGACAATTATTAATAAAGGATTAAACATTATACGAAATATCGTAGGTTCCTCATATTTATTGGAAATCGGTAAATTATCTAAAATATACAAAAATACGGTAATAGCTCTAGATAATAATCATCAGGTTGATGCGCTTCAAAGTGAAATCTCTAGCTTTTACAACATAGAAAGTATTCATAAGTTTCCGGATTATGGGACTGGATATTACGATATTCGTCCTATTGATAAAAGCATAATCAAAGACCGATACAATACTCTCATTGACCTAGTTTCAAATAACACAAAAAATAGGATTATAATTGCGACCTATAAATCATTATTTTATAAAATTCCTAGACCTTTTGATGTTTCTAATTCATGGAAGCAAATTAACCTAGGCACAAAATATGAAGAAATTATAACTACCCTAAATTCATTCAATTATCACAAAACTTCTAAAGTAACTGAACCGGGACAATTCAGAGTTTCAGGTTCAATAATAGATTTTTTTTCAGTGAACTCAGAAAAACCAATCAGAATAAATTTTTTTGGTGATGAGATTGAAACGATAAAAGAATTTGATATCTCTACACTCAGATCATCAAATAATGTGGATTCTACAATAATTTGTTCAGACGGACTTTATAGTTTAACAAGTAATAATATTGAGTATTATAAGGATAGCGTCAAAAATTATTTTAATGAGGAATACCTAGAGGACATAGAATATGAAAAAATTGTTAGTGATAATGATAATAGGCATATTCATAATTTAATACCACTATTGTTTAATGATACATCATCGATTCTATCTCTCCTTGATGGTGAATTCGCATGTTACTCTCAAAAAAATATTCTAGCAGAGCTAGAAAATCAGACTGAAAGTGCGAAAAACATATTTGAAAACGAAAAATTGAATAGATATATACTTAAATATGATGAATTACTTGTATCAAAAAATGATTTGTCTAAAACCTTAGCTGAGAATTATTCATTAGTAGCTTCAGATTGCATTTTTGCTGAAAATGAGATTAAATCCAGTTTTAAACCACTCCCATCCTTATCTATAAATTATAATTTCAAAAATCCATTCACTAATTTTGAGAAATACTATGCAAATTCAAAATATAATTATATTTTTTTTATAAAAAGAGATGATAACTATCGGACTATTACAAATTACTTTGATTCAAAAAAAATTCTCTATGAACAAGTCAAAGAGATAGACTCTGGATTAAAAAAAATACAGATACTCAGATCTGATATCAGTGAAGGATTTATTGATAATAGTACAAAGACAGTATACGTGAGCTCTAATGATCTTTTTGGATTGATAAAAACTAGATTATCTTCTAGTGAATCCATTAAATCAACATTAATAGATGATTTATCACAGCTTAAATTAAATGATTTAGTCGTCCATAGAACACATGGGATAGGAAAATATAGTGGTATGGAGACAATGAATATCGAGAATAAAGTAATAGAATTGATTAAATTAGAGTATGCCAATAATGATAATTTTTATATGCCAGTTACTTCAATATCATCAATTCAAAGATATATCGGGAATACTAGTCTTAATACAAAATTATCCCAATTAGGTTCTGATCGATGGATAAAGATCAAGCAAAGAGCAAAAAGAAAAATTGAGGATATTGCAGCAGTTATTCTATTAACGCAAGCAAAGAGAAAATTAAACAAGGGCTATGAGTTTAAATTTAATAATCATGAGTATGAAAGATTTTGTAATCTATTTCCATATGTTGAAACTAATGATCAACTAGATAGTATAAATGATGTTATATCTGATATGTGCTCATCAAAGCCTATGGATAGAATCATATGTGGTGACGTAGGTTTTGGTAAGACTGAGGTAATTTTGAGAGCAGCATTTATAGCAGCACAAAACAAGAAACAAGTGGCTATCATCGTACCTACAACAGTATTAGCGAGACAACATTTTCAAACATTTAAAACAAGATTTGCTAACTATGATTATGAAATAGAATTGATTACCAGATCTTTGAGTCCAAATACCAAGGTGAAAATAATTAATAGAATTAAGGATAAAAAGGTTCGTATCCTTATTGGGACTCATGCATTACTTAATAAAGATATCAAGTATTATGATTTGGGCTTACTAATAGTTGATGAAGAGCATAAGTTTGGTGTTAAACACAAAGAGTTACTAAAAACCACGAAAGAGAATGTAGATGTTTTAACACTCACTGCCACTCCAATACCTAGAACACTCAACTCTGCTCTGTCAGAAATAAGAGATATGAGTATAATTAATACCCCGCCACTGGGTAGGAAGAACATAGAGACATCTATCATTGATAAATCAACATTCAATTATAAAAATTTTATTGATAGGGAAATTAGCCGAGGTGGACAGGTATTGTATATCCACAATAGAATTCAGTCTATGGACAGTGAGATAGAATATTTACAAAATATAAGTTCAGATTACAGTGTAAAAAAAGTTCATGGGAGACTTCCAAATCAAGAAGTTGAACTCATAATGAATGATTTTTTGAATGAAAAAATAAATATATTAGTTTGTACAAGCATAATTGAAAGCGGCTTGGATATGACTAATGTGAATACGATAATTATCAATGACGCACAAAATTTTGGATTATCACAGCTACATCAAATAAGAGGAAGAGTTGGGCGAAGTGAAAAGCAAGCTTATGCTGCCTTGGTGCTTTGTGATACAAAAAATATAACTTCAGATGCACAAAAAAGATTAGATGCTTTCATAAGAACAGATAGCCTTGCTGGAGGTTTAGATATTGCTGGTCATGACTTAGAGATTCGAGGTGCTGGAGAAATACTAGGTGAGGAACAAAGTGGACAGATATTTGAAATTGGTTATGGGATGTATACATCAATGTTATCTAAAGCAATAAATCAGATTAAGAATAAAAATGATTATGAATCTTATAGCCAAGCTGATATTGATTCATATATATCGACTTTAATACCACAAGAATATGTTGAAGATATTTTTTTAAGATTAGAACTATACAATGACATATCGAAAGCAAAAAATGATTCTGACATCGATTATATTGCTACAAAAATGGAGGATATATATGGACCTTTACCTGAACATTTAACTAATCTTTTGAACTTAACACGTGTAAGAATCGCCGCTGACAGAGTTAAAGTTGAAAAGATAAAAATAAATAAGAGTAATATAGATATTACTCTTTGTAAAAAGAGTAATATTGATCAAGATAAATTGATAAATAAATATGTTTTAAATAAAAAGGTAAAAGTCTTGGGGCAGTATGATATTAAGTACTATACAAGTATGCATGATAGTTTCGATGAAATTTGTAAAGATGCAATAGAGCTATTGAAAGATGTCTGCCTTTAATCTTTGTTTACGTATATGGTTGAAGTCGGATAAGCGATTTCAGCGCTGTGTTTTTCAATAATTTCTGCTACTTTGAGTAAAATATCTTGTTTTATCGCAAGAAATTCTTCCCACTCCTTTGTTAGAGTAAAAGCATAAATAAAAAAATCGCATGAGGAAGCAGAGAAACTTTTAAAATATACTTTTGCTTTTTGAGATTGATCTATTTGAGAATTATTACTTAATAAAATATTAACATCATCGATTATGGATTTCATTTTAGCTAGATCATCGTATCTAATTCCAATTGTTTCATTTATTCTTCTATTTGACATCCTGGTAGCATTCTCAACAATAATACTTGAAAAAGCAGTGTTAGGTATATATAAAACATTTTTAGAAAATGTTCTAACCACAGTCAATCTCCAACCAATTTTTTCTACAATACCCTCAATATTTCTATCAGGTGACTTGATAAACTCCCCTACTCTGAAGGGTCTATCAAAGAAAATCATCATGCCGCCAAAAAAATTTGATAATAGATCCTTTGCGGCTAACCCTACAATAAGACCACCTACACCTCCGAATGCAAGAAGGCCAGAAATACTTAAACCTAATTCTTGCATGATAATTAGTAGTGTAAGAACAACTATTATCACTTTCATGATTCTAATCACAATTTCATATGTTTCTGTGACTAATGTGGCATCATCCTCACTTGATAATTTTTGTAAAAAAGGCTTAGTTGCAATATAGAAATTTAGGCCTCTCAATAATGACCAAGAAATTACAATTATAAATAGAAGGAATACAGATGACGATAGTGAATAATTGAAGTTTATAATATCCTCTTGTATAAAGTAACTTATTGAAATCAATAAATAGCCAATTACTATTAAATAAGAAGATGGCGTTTTTATCGAGTGCAATAGAAGCTCGTCATACACAGTGCTAGTTTTCTCCGATATAGCTAAGACAAAGTTAATAACTTTGTTCTTAATAAATAACAATACTATTGCAACAATGCCTAATGAAATTAAATTAGAATAACTATTGTTTAAAATTATATCCATTTTAAATTAATCTTTTTTTTATGCATTTAATTGACTTTTGGTAAATCTCATTACTTCCTATATTATAGTTTATATCTTCCAAGCATGGCAAATCTGCAGTCTGATTAAATAATTTCATTATTTCACTACTTTTCTCTAAATACTCTGAACTATAAAAATTATAGCTACTTTTTTTCTTGATTATGTCTTGATTTTGCATAGTGGTTACGATTGTCATATTACATCCACTTTGTAAAGCCTTGTTAAGTATATCCATCCTAGATTTACTGTTAAAAGTTTGAGTAATTGCAGCCATCTCAAGATCATCACTAATAAAAAAAGGCTTATGTTCATAAATTTTCTCAGATAAATCACATAACCATTTTGATGATGTAGTAACAGGATTATTAGAGATTTGATTGAAGATAATATGACTAGTCATAATTGGTAGTTTGTATTTTTCATGTAAGTCTTTAAATGTAGAAATATGGCTTGATAGTTTATGAAGCGTTAAATTACATTTTGAAATATCTGTGTGTGTATCTGAAGTTACCGCACCATGACCTGGAAAATGTTTTAATGTGGGTAGTATACCGTTATCTATGAGTCCTCTTATGTAACTGGAAGCAAGACTAATAACAACCTCAGGTGATGCAGATAAAGTTCTCTCACTCATTACAATACTTTTTGATGTTAAATCTACAACAGGTGAAAAGTTAATATCTACTCCTATCGTCTTAAGCTCATAACCCGCAACATACCCAGAACTATATGCAACTTCTTGAGCAACAGCGTTATCTTGATTATACAATTGACTTATTTCATAGAATGATGGTAACAAGGTAAAGCCATCTTTGAACCTCTGCACCCTTCCTCCCTCATGATCTGTAGCGATAATGATATTATCTCTAATATCTTTAATAGAATCTATCAATGATTTGATTTGAGATGTATTTGAATAATTATGATTAAATAATATAACACCACCAATAGATTGATCTGATAAAATCTCAGATTCGTTTTTACTTAATATCAGTGAATCTAAATTAATAATAAGTGGTCCAGTGGGTTTGATCATTTCTCTACTAATATAGATACATAACAGGCAATGGCTCGATTATTGCCTATCAAACCTATCTTTTGTGACGTTGATGATTTAATGCTTATTTGATTAATATCGACAGAAATTAGATTAGATAAAGACTCTCGTATTTTTACTATTTCGTCTTTTAAGTATGGTTTTTCTAGAATTATAGTTATATCTATATTGTTTATAGAATACATATTCTCAGATAGTAGATTTATTGCATGTTTGATAATTTTACTACTGGCGATGTTTTTGTTTGAATCATTAGATGGAAAATGGATGCCAATATCACCAGACGCTAGAGCACCATAAATTGCATCCGCTAAGGCATGAAGAACAACATCCCCGTCTGAATGTGCATCTATGGAATATTTTGAATTTATTTTATACCCACCAAGATACATGTGCTCACCATCAATGAGTTTATGGAAATCATAACCAAAGCCTATACGAATATTACTCACAATAATCTCTCTATGTATGGAATATCACTAATGTATGTTACTTTGATATTAGTTGGACTTGACTTTATTATTGTGCATTTTAGATTATTGAGTAATAAAGTTTCAATATCATCATCAACCATATAATTATTAGACAAACAATGTTGTACTGAGTTATAAAGTTGAACAGTTTTGAATATTTGTGGTGTAAAAGACATCCACAGATTATCACGTGATATATTTGTAATCTTATTTTTTTTTATTTCTTTTATCGCATTAGTCATAGGATATCCAAGACTAGAGCCATCAATATTATATTTCATTTCATTGATAAGTGCTTCTATATCAGTAATGTTAAGTATAGGTCTTGCGATATCATGAATAAGCATGTATTTTGTAAATAAATTATTTTTATCTAAATATTTTAAACACTTACTCAGTGATCTAATCCTAGAACTTGAACCAAGAATGACTTTTTCATGATCATGTAGATTAGTAATTTTAACTTTACTATTTACTACAAGATATCGTTGTGAATGAGAGAAATATCTATTAAAGAAATCCCTAGAGTAGCTAAATAATGTCTTATTATGAATCTTAAAGTTCTGTTTGATAGTCTGAGATTTGAATCTGAGACTTCTACCTGCGCCAAGCAAAACAACGGAAATATCTTTAATCATTTTGATATAATATGTACAAAAGTCTCATCATTCTTAACAAGCCCTAAATTATATCTTGCAAAGTTTTCAAGTGCATGTGACGAAGAGGAGAGCTCGTTAATCTCCTGTTCTAAATTCTTATTCTTCGTTTGAAGTGATGATATTTTTTCAAGAAGATCGTTGTTTTGTGTCTTTAGATAAAGAAAATCCGAAATATTATTATTTGTAAAGAATAACGAGTATTGTAAATTTACTAAAACTAAAATCCCGAGAGCGAAAAGTATTTTTTTCATTAATTAATGTACTTATCCAATATATTATTCGGCAAAAGGGTTGGAAGCTCTTCTTCTATTCTTATAAGTTGATTATATTTTGCAACTCTGTCAGATCTAGACATCGATCCTGTTTTTATGAGCCCAGACGATGTGGCAACAGATAAGTCTGCTATAGTTACATCTTCTGTTTCACCTGATCTATGAGAAATTATAAAATTATAATTATTCTTCTTAGCTAAACTAATTGCATCTAACGTTTCTGTTATTGTCCCTATCTGATTCAATTTAATCAAGATACTATTTGCTATTCCCTTTTCGATACCTTTTTCAAAAATTTTAGGGTTAGTAACAAACAAATCATCACCAACTAGTTGTGTGGTATTGCCTAATTTATCAGTCAAGTGTGACCACCCTTCCCAATCGTCTTCAGCTAGACCATCTTCAATAGATATAATAGGATATTCATTCCTCAAGTTAGTCAAATAATCTATAAATTGATTAGAATCAAGTTTCAATTTTTCAGACACCAAATTATAGTATCCATTCTCATAGAACTCACTGCTAGCTACATCCAGTGCCAGAAATATGTCCTCACCTGGTTTATAGCCTGCATTAGATATAGAATCTAATATGATATCTAAAGCCTCCTTATTGCCATCAAGATTAGGTGCGAAACCACCCTCATCACCAACAGCAGTAGACATATTTAGCTTTTCTAGAGATAATCTCAACTTGTGGAATATTTCTGCTCCTGCTTTGATAGCAGAGCTGACTAAATCAAATCCTACGGGAAGTATCATAAATTCTTGAAAATCAAGTTTATTGTTAGCATGAGCGCCACCATTTATAATATTCATCATAGGAATTGGAAGCAAATATGAAGTTTCACCTGTAAGAGACTGATATAATGGAATTTTATCATTCAGCGCACAGGCTTTCGAAAACGCAATGCTGGCTGCAAGTATCGCATTGGCCCCTAATCTTTCCTTATTGGCTGTACCATCTAGTTCGATTAAGTGTCTATCGAAAGACTCTTGATTGTAAGTCTGATTTTTTCCTATACTATTCGATATTTCATTATTTATATTAAATACAGCTTTATTTACAGATTTTCCAAGAAAATTTTCAGCCTCATTATCTCTGAGTTCGAGCGCCTCTAGTTTACCAGTTGATGCGCCTGACGGTACAGCACCTCTCCCTATAATACCGTTATTTAAGATGACATCCGCCTCACAAGTAGGATTACCTCTGGAGTCAATGATTTGGCGCCCTATTATTTTGTTTATTTTAATCATTTTGTTGTCTGTTTACTTTTCCGTGCAATATCATCAATATCAATAATCTCATGAATAAGATTCTCTATGTCCATGATATTCATGCAATTATCACCATCACTAATAGCACTGGATGGGTCTGGGTGAGACTCAATGAATAGTGCATCTACCCCTATTGCCACTGCAGCTTTAGATAGAGGTGCTATATATCTACTGTCCCCGCTTGAAGATCCATTCCTTGCTCCGGGCCTCTGCACTGAATGAGATGCATCGTATACAACAGGACAATTGTTGTCTTTTAAGATAACAAGTGATCTCATATCAGAAACAAGGTTATTATAACCAAACATATAGCCTCTTTCACATAAATATATATCTTTATTACCTGTAGATAATGCTTTTTTATGAACAAATGTCATTTCTTCAGGAGACATAAACTGACCTTTTTTAATATTTATTGGTTTATTTGTAGATGCAACCTTAACTATAAAATCAGTTTGACGACATAAAAATGCAGGAGTTTGAATTACATCTACTATATCAGCAACCTCATCAAATGGAGTGTATTCATGTACATCTGTCAAAACAGGGATATCAAAGCTTTGTCTAACCTTATTGAGTATATTTAATCCATCGCTTATGCCGACTCCTCTTTTTGAGTCTATGGATGACCTATTGGCTTTATCAAATGAGGATTTATATATGAAGTTTATTTTTAATTTTTCTGAAATATTTTTTAAAGTTTCAGCTGTCCGCATTGCCATAGTTTCTGATTCAATAGCACAAGGTCCAGATATTAGTGTTAGGTAGTCTTTAGACACAAGTTTAAATTTATTTCGAGTCATATGCGGTTTTTATAAAGCTATTAAACAGTGGATGGCCAGTCATAGGCGAGGAAGTGAATTCAGGATGGAATTGACTTGCTAAATACCAGGGATGATTTTTAAGCTCTAAGATTTCCATCAAATCTTTATTTCCTGAATACCCAGAGAATAAAAGGTCTGTTCCGTCAAACTTGTTTATATAACTATTGTTGACTTCATACCTATGTCTATGTCTTTCAGTAATAATATTTTTTTTATAAAGTGAGTGTGCAAGTGATGATCTCACTAATTTGCATTTCTGTGCTCCCAATCTCATTGTCCCTCCCATGTGCTTGAGGGATCCTCTAAGCTTACCCCTCTTAAAGTCTTCCCATTCTGTAACGAGTGATATAACTGGATGAGGCGTATTGATGTCAAATTCAGTACTGTTAGCTTTTTTAAGACCGAGTACATTACGTGAGAATTCAATTACAGAAATCTGCATGCCTAAACATATTCCCAAATATGGTATGTTATTTACCCTTGCATGTTGTGCAGTTAGTATCTTGCCATTGATACCACGATTACCAAAACCTCCTGGAACAACAATTCCTTGAACATTGTTAAGAATTCTCATATTTGATTTTTTAATATCTTCAGAATCAATAAATTCAATCTCTAAGGATGTGTTATTATGAACCGATGCATGAAGTAGAGATTCATTCAGCGATTTATACGAATCAGCCAGCTCTACGTATTTACCAACCATCCCAATTTTTACTTTTCTTTTACACTTGTTTAATTTATTAGTAAAACTAACCCAAGGCTTTATGACAGATTTTTTATGAGGTAACTTTAACTTTTTGAGGATATAGTCATCAATCTTCTGATTTTTATACTCTATTGGTATTTGATAGATTGTAGATGCATCTTGTGCAGAGAAAACTGCATCTCTATGGACATTTGTAAATAACGATATTTTGTTTTTGATGTGATTATTAATTTTATCTTTAGCGCGGCAGAGTAAAACATCAGGTTGAATACCAATTGACCTTAGCTCTTTCACAGAGTGCTGAGTCGGTTTGGTTTTAATTTCATTCGTTACTTCAACAATAGGTAAAAGTGTAAGATGAATGAAGAGAGTTTGATGCTCATCCATCTCCATATTTAGTTGTCTTATTGACTCTAGAAACGGCAATGATTCTATATCACCTACTGTTCCACCCACTTCTACAAATGATATGTCTGCTCCACGAGAACCTATCTTTATTAAATTTTTAATTTCATCAGTGACATGTGGAATTACTTGAACCGTACTACCTAAGTATTTCCCTTCCCTCTCTTTTTTTATAACATTTGAATAAACTCTCCCTGCAGTAACATTAGAATTTTGACTCATTGTTATACCAACAAATCTCTCATAATGTCCAAGATCCAGATCAGTTTCTGCGCCGTCTTCAGTGACAAACACTTCGCCATGCTGGAATGGGCTCATGGTACCAGGATCAAGATTTATATAGGGATCAAGTTTCTGAAGTGATACTTTATAGCCTCTTAATTTGAATAAAGAAGCAAGGGAGGCGGCTGTAATACCTTTTCCAAGGGATGAAACAACACCACCTGTAATAAATATATACCTAGCCATTCAGATCATTAAATTATAATCTATATTAATAAAAAGATATATATTTATCTCAATTCCGATGAAATAAAAACATGTTCATCTCCGTAGGCCACAAGTAACTCATTCTCTGAAAATAGTAATATAAACTTATCTCTCTCCCAAACAGGGATTGATTTATCTTGGAAGATTTTTTTTAGACTCTGATAGTTCTTCTTATTAAGAATAATCTTTTCTTTACCCTTAACTGGTTTTAATGTTATCGGTGCTCGTTTATACAAACTTTTGTATATCCCTTTTTCTTTAAGGTCTTTAATTGAAATGCTACGATTTTTAAAATAGATGTCATTTTTTAAATCCCAAATTTTTTGATTAATAAAACTTTTTTCATTTTCATCAATTATATACAAGTGATTATTATACTTAACTATTGAGGACTTATTTTTAAGTATATATTTTGGATATTCATTATTTTTGTTACATAGAAGAGACTGAATATTGTATATTTCGTTTCTATTCAGTTCATAAGTTATCTCATTATAAATCCAATATTTGATAAATATGCTATGAACGTAATGCGGATATGAATTCAATGTAGCAATACTTAGAGTTTTATCACTAACAATATGATCATATATCATAATACAATAGTCTTGAGATATTTTGCTATAAGTATCTTGTAAGTTGATATTGTGATTCATAGTTTTATTAAGTGATCCCCATCTCTCTTTAATACTCGGTAGAATCTTCTTTCTAATGTAGTTCCTTTGAAAATCTAAGTCATTATTTGTTATATCATCTATATATTTAAGATTAATCTCTAGTGCATAATCATCAATATCTCTTTTTTCTACTGATAACAATGGTCTGCAGATTACGACATTATTTCTCATGCTAATCTCTTTCATAGATGATAGACCTAATGGTGATGAGCCCCTGAATAAACGGTAAAAAAATGTTTCTACTTGATCATCAAGGTGATGGCCAATGACTAATGCTTCATCTTTGTTCACAGATTTAAAAAATATTTCATATCTTTTATTTCTTAAATATTCTTCAATATTAGATATTTGTTGTGTAGGAATTTCTTTTCTTATAAGATTAATTGAATTTTTTTTACAAAAGTCAATACAACATTTTTCCATTTCTAAATTATTATCTGAAACATTATGATTGATATGAATTGCCCTTACAGTAATATCATCTCTCAGCTTTAGTTCATTAATAATTGCTAATAAAGTTAATGAATCAGAGCCTCCGCTTATAGCAACCAGAAACTTTCTGAGTCTAGTTTGTTTAAGTGTTTTTGATACAATATTTTTTAAATTATTCAGACTCAAACTGACCATACGAAGAAATTTTTAAAGATCTCGCCTCCAATAATTCTGAGAGTTGCATACTTTTAACTTCACTCAACATTTCTATAATGTTGGACTTTAATGAGGAGTACATTGCGTTGTAGTCTCTGTGGGCTGCCCCCAATGGCTCAGGAATGATTCTATCTATGAGTTTATGATTTAATAGTTTTTCGGAAGTTATAGAAAGTGCCTCTGCTGCAATGTTGGCTTTTGAAGCATCTTTCCATAATATAGATGCGCATCCTTCTGGGCTTATAACTGAATATATACTGTATTGTAACATTGCTAATTTATCAGCTACACCAATAGCCAATGCTCCACCAGAACCACCCTCACCTATTACTACAGATATTATTGGACATTTTATTTTAGACATCTCATATAAATTATCAGCAATAGCTATACTTTGATTTCTTGATTCTGCATCTATACCGGGATACGCACCAGGTGTATCTATGAATGTAAGTATGGGAATATTGAATTTTTCTGCTAGTTTCATTGCACGTAATGCTTTTCTATAGCCTTCAGGCTTTGGCATGCCAAAGTTTCTGAAGACCTTTTCCTTGGACTCTCTTCCTTTTTGATGTCCAATGAGCATTACAGATTCAGTATCAATTTTAGCAAAACCACATATTATAGCTTTGTCGTCACCAAACATTCTATCACCGTGTATTTCAATAAAATCGCTAAACATGTTTGTTATATAGTCAAGTGTATATGGTCGCAATGGATGTCTAGCTATCTGAGATATCTGCCAATCAGAAAGCGAGGAAAATATCTTAGTAATGCTTTTATCAAGATCCTTGTTAAGTGATTCAATTTTATTTAAATCTTTTTGAGATGCGTTTGCACTAGTTTTGATCGCATCGATTTTGTTCTCAATTTCAAGCAATGGTTGTTCAAAATCTAAGTAATTAGGATTATAATCTGACATCGTTGTATTATATGAAATCTAATAAAATAATTCTATTGATATTTGATTTCAACATTCTCACTTCCAGCAATAGATCTTATTTTTGATAATAATTTGTCATCAACTTTTACAAGTAAATCTTGCTTGGAGCTTATTGGCGCGATAACATTTCTTGTCTTATAAGAGAGCATCACTTTTGTTTTACCATTACTATTCATGCTAATAATTTTTTTTATGTCATATATCTTTTGTTTTGATATTGAATCTGATGATAGAGTTATACGTAGATATTTAGAATATTTTTCTCTTGCTGTATCAAGTGAGAATACGTTCTCAGCACGCATAGATATTTGCGAATCATAATCATCAATAAAAACCTCACCATTAAAGAATAATACTACATCTTCTTTTATAATATTTTTATACTGTAAATATTTTTCTTCAAAGAAAGAAATATTTATATATTGACTACCATCGTCAACTTTAAAAATATTAATAAATTTATTTTTTCCTATTTTTTGTGCGCGAGAATCAATAATTACTCCTGAAACAGTAGTGTTGAACTTTGAAGATGAACCTTTTAGGATAATTTCATTTATTGATGAAATGCTTTTAAGATTCATTTCTATCAGTTCGTCTCTGTATTTATTAATTGGATGACTTGAAAGGTAATAACCCAGAACTTTCCTCTCTCTTATAAGCTCCTCGTTTGAGGGTAAATCTTTTGAAACGTGAGTATCTTCTTGAATTTTAGGAGTTGTCTGATCTGAGGAAAATAATTCACTCTGACCTGATGCTAAATCAATTTGTTTTTTATGACCATAAGACATAAAGTTATTCAAATTATCAATATTAAAGGATCTGGACTTATAACTTATGTTGTCAAAACAACCTGAGGATATCAATGATTCCATAGTTCCTGAGTTTACTGTATTGAGATTTACCTTAGTACAAAAATCATCTATTGATTCAAAGTAACCATACTTCTCTCTAATTTCTCCAATATGTTTTGCCGCACTCTCGCCGACACCTTTAATAGCACATAGCCCATAACTTATAGTTTTGTTCTTTACTGGTTCAAACCTATATTGGGAGTGATTAATGTCAGGTGGATTTATGATTACGCCGATTTCTTTACACGCTGACAGAAGATTAACAATTTTATTTGTATTGTCCATGTCGGATGATAAAGCGGCTGAAAAGAATTCTGTGGGATAATATGTTTTTAAGTATGCTGTTTGATAAGATAACATCGCGTATGCCACAGAATGTGATTTATTGAAGCCGTACCCTGCAAATTTTTCCATCTTATCGAAAATTGACTTTGCTATATCTTCACTGATATTGCTCTTGCTACAACCATCAACGAATCTAGATCTATGATTCTCCATTTCTTTTTGCTTCTTCTTACCCATGGCTCTTCTTAGCAAATCAGCATCCCCTAACGAGTAGTTTCCAAGTGATCTAGCAATTTCCATTACTTGTTCTTGATATAAAATCAATCCATTGGTTTCAGATAATATATTCTCTAATAGTGGATGCTCATATTTAATCTCTGCACCATGTTTGTTGGCTATAAAATCATCGACCATATTTGTGCCTAGAGGACCCGGTCTGTATAACGCAACAAGTGCAACTATGTCATCGAATCGATCGGGCTGAAGCTGTGCCATATATTTTTTCATTCCAAGCGATTCTAATTGAAAAATACCCGTTGTCATTTTATTTTTAAGAAGGTTATAGACATTATCATCATCAAGTGGAATTGAATCAAGATTTAAGCTTTTATCTTTTGAAGATATCATTCTAACGGCTTCATCCATAATGGTAAGAGTCGTTAATCCTAAGATATCAAACTTTACTAGACCAAGAGTTTCAATATCGTCCTTATCAAATTGTGTAATAAGCTCATCTTTATCCTCAAGAGAATAAATAGGCATGAAATCAGTAATATCGGATGGAGAAATGACGATCCCTGCAGCGTGCGTCCCAGCTCCACGTGGAAGACCCTCAATTTTCTTTGCTAAATCAATTAGAGTTTTAACATCATCTTTTGTTTTATACTCTTTTGTCAGCTCTTTGCTAACTTTAAGAGCTTCATCGATTGTTATACCAAGTGAGAATGGCACTAGTTTTGCAATAAAGTCTACGAAGCCGTATGAATAGTCTAACACTCTTCCTACGTCTCTAATTACAGCCCTTGCTGAGAGAGTACTGTAAGTTATTATTTGAGATACTCGACTTTGACCATATGTCTCTATTATATGGTCAATAACTTTTTGTCGTTTGTTCATACAAAAGTCAATATCAAAATCTGGCATAGATATTCTCTCAGGATTCAAGAATCTCTCAAACAAAAGATTGTATTTAAGAGGATCAATGTTTGTTATTCCTAGTACAAAAGCAACAAGCGACCCTGCCCCTGATCCTCTCCCTGGACCAACAGGTACGTTATTTTCCTTAGCCCATGAAATGAACTCTTGTACTATTAAAAAGTAGCTTGCAAAACCCATCTTTTGTATAACAGATATTTCATTATCAAGTCTCTGATTATATTTAGGTAGGTCAAGATTATGAAGACTGTTATATTTGTTAAGACCCTTCTTACAAAGGTCACGGAAATATTGAGAATCATCCTTGTTAGTAGGATTGGAAAATTTTGGTAAGTGATATTTAAAATTAGGAAATTTGAAATTACATCTCTTAATTATATTGTCAACATTTCTTAATGCTGACTTATGTTCATCAAATAGAGTTTTCATCTCATCTTCTGACTTGAAATACTGACTAGATGAGTAATCAGTTTGATTAACCCTATCGTCTAGTTTAGTTTTTTTAATTATAGAGACTTTTACCTCATTAGCCTCATAATCTGAATCACTTAAGAATAAAACATCATTTGATGCCACCAAAGGTAAATTATATTTATCTGCTATTGATAAACTCATATTGTTATACTCAGACTCACTATTCCTGTCAGTTTTGTCTATCTCAATGTAAAATCTATCAAGATAAATATTCGATAATATTTTTACCGTGTCTTCGGTAAGTTTTGCATTACAGTGGAGTGTATTTATACCACATACACCATTTCTACCACCAGATAAACAAAGTAAATTGGAATTATATTGCTCTAGGAGATTAAAAGTCGCGCCTAGTTGTGAAGCTCTAGATTTATGAATATTTGATAAAATTTTATTTAAATTTAGATACCCATCGTAGTTTTGACAAAGTATTACAATATTACCTGTATAGTCAGCATTATCAGTTATTACTGGTATCTCACAGCCAATAATCGGTTTAATCGAGGCCTCTATGCATTTATTATAGAATTTCACAGCCCCAAAAATATTCAGATGGTCAGTTATGGCTAACGATTTAAAATTTCTTTTTTTTGCTTCAGATACTAGTTCGTTTATTCTTATGGTACCTGAATTTAGGGAGTAAGCTGTATGAAGGTGGAGATGTGTGAAATTAGCCATACTATTTAATAAAACTATCCCTATGATAGATTGTTTTCCCAAAGTGTTCTATTGCTTCCATGTGCTCACGTGTTCCATATCCGTTATTTTTTTTTATATTGTACATTTCATATTTTCTATGAATAAAATCCATATCAAAATCTCTTGCTACCTTAGCAACAATGGATGCTGCTGATATTTCAGCTATTTTACTGTCACCACCAACAACGGCTTCACATTGGATATCAACTTTGGGCGTAAATAGTCCATCAACATAAATAATGTCAGGTTTAAGTCGAAGATTTTCAATAGCTCTTCTCATACTTAATAATGTAGCATGATGAATATTGATAGCATCAATTTCCTCTTTAGTTGAACAACCAATAGACACGGCCATTGATTTTTTAATAATATCGTTAGCAATTTTAATCCTTTTATTTGCACTAAGCTTTTTTGAGTCCTTTAAATTCGTAATCTTAGTATCATCCGACAAGATTACAGCAGCTGAGAATACTGAACCAACCAGACTGCCACGTCCGACCTCATCTACACCGGCTATTATTTTGCTTGATGTCATTTATATGGTATATAATGTTTAGTTTACCAATCGAGAGAAAAAATTGACATATTATGATTAAAAAAATTAGGGTTGGCGTTATTGGCATAGGCTATCTTGGAAAATTTCATCTTGAGAAGTATAGGTTGAATAAATCCGCTGATCTAACATGTATAGTTGATGTTAATAAGAAGAATCTTGATTTGATAGATTCTCCCATGATTTTTAAAACTAAGAATTATATGGATATCAGAGATAAAGTCGATGCTGTCTCCATCGTGACACCTACTGTCACACATTTTAAAATTGCAAAGTACTTTCTTGAAAACAAAATCCATGTCCTGTTAGAAAAACCAATGACTGAGACTGTTAGACAGGCACAAATACTAAATAATTTAGCAAAGAAGAATAAATGTATTTTACAGATTGGTCATCTAGAGCAATTTAACCCTGCTGTAAAGAAATTAAGACTACAACATGATAAACCTGAGTTTATAGAAGTACATAGATTATGTAAATTCAACCCGCGTGCTACCGATGTTGACGTAGTATTGGATTTAATGATACATGATATTGATATAGTATTATCTCTAATTGACAAGAATATTAAAAAAATATCTGTCTCTGGGAAAAAAGTTATAACAAAGTTAATAGATATAGCTAATGTTAGAATAGAATTCGAGGATAACATAGTAGCTAACTTAACTGCGAGTAGAATTAGTACTAAGAATGAACGCAAAATGAGAGTTTTCTTAAAGAATACGTATTATTCGATAGATTTTATAAATAATGAATTAAAAAAACTTATGATGAAAAATAATAATTCTTTTAAAGTAATGAATTATAAATTTGATAAAACAGATACACTTAATGATGAGATTAAAAATTTTATTAAAGCCTGTCTTGGACGAGAAAAATCAATGACATCAGGTCTATGTGGTCAGAAGGCACTATCTGTTGCTAAGAAAATAACCAGGGCGTTGTGATCATGTTAAAACTTTTTGATTTACAACAGCAATATAAACTTTTTAAAAAAGATTTAGACAAAAAAATTATTGATATCTTATCGTCAGGTAAGTATATTCTCGGAAATCATGTTGAATCATTTGAAAAAAATATATCTAAATTTCTAGGAACAAAGTATGTAGTAAGCTGTAATTCTGGAACAGATGCATTAGTGATGTCATTGCGTGCCTTAGATATTGGTACTGGCCACGAGGTGATAACAACACCGTTTACCTATTTTGCAACAGCTGAAGCGATATCTCTAGTCGGTGCTAAGCCTGTTTTTGCTGATATAAATCCTCACACATTCAATATAAATCCGAAAAAATTAGAGAGATTAATAAAAAAGAAAACTAAAGCTATCTTATCCGTTAACTTATTTGGACAGGCCTGTGATTTAGATGAAATAAATAAAATTGCAAAAAAAAATAATTTATTTCATGTAGAAGATTGCGCGCAGTCTTTAGGTGCAATTTATAAAGGTAAACAGTCTGGATCATTTGGTGACATGGGCTGTTTCAGTTTCTTTCCAACAAAAAACCTTGGCTGCTATGGTGATGGCGGATTAATATCAGTTAAAAATAAGAAAAAATATGAGTTTCTACTCAAACTTAGAACGCATGGTGGTACTACAAGGAATCAGCATGATGTGATTGGTTATAATAGCAGGCTAGATGAAATACAAGCTGCAGTATTAGATACTAAGCTGAAATATGTTAAAAGTTTTATTAAAAAGAGAATTAAGATTGCCGATTTTTACTACAAAGGAATTGTAAATGATAAGCTTAGATTACCTTTCAAGAGCCCAAAATCAATTCATACGTTTAATCAATTCACTATAAGAGTGAAAAATAGAAATAAACTTGAGCGATATTTAAAAATGTCAAAAGTACCATATGGAATCTATTACTCAAAACCAATATACCGATATGGTGCCTATAAATCTGATTACTTTATTAACTTACCTATGGCAGAGAAAGTCTCTAAGGAGTGTCTTTCATTACCAATCTATCCTGAATTGAGTCTGAAGGATGTAAAGTTAATTATAGATATCCTTAATAACTATGAATGATAATAGAAGAATATTTATTATTGCAGGTGAATCATCAGGTGATAAACATGCTGCATCTTATGTTAACGAACAACTAAATAAAGATTCAAAAATAATATTTGATGCATTTGGACAAAAAGAGTTAAAAAAAACCGCAGCAAATGTGATTTATGACACAGAGAAAATTGCTGTTGTTGGAATCATAGAAGTTATCTCCAGGTATAGAGAGATATTAAACGCACTTAATGCCGCAAAAAAATATATCAATGAGACTAGGCCAGATATTATTATACTAGTTGACTACGTAGAGTTTAATTTGAAAGTTGCTAAGTACGCGAAAAGTCTTGGTATTAAGGTCGTGTTTTACATTGCACCTCAATTATGGGCGTGGCGTGAAAATAGAGCGAAAACATTAGTCGAAAATATAAATCATCTGGGTGTTATTTTTCCATTTGAGGAGAGATTTTTTAAAGAATACACTAACAATGTATCATATGTTGGACATCCTTTATTTCAAAATAAAAAATTACTAGGTTCGATAAAAGATTATCAAGACAGAACAATTGATTTGGGAATATTTCCTGGCAGTAGAGAGTCTGAAATAAAAAATAATATATATGTAATGATGGATTGTATACAAAAAAATAAAAATGAAAATATTGTAATTTTTTATGCTAATAATACTTCACTAGATACGCTAAAAAGTTTATTACCAAGTGAGTATCACTCTAAGTTAATATCAGGTGATGATTATGATCAGGTGAGTAACTGTAAGAAAGCACTATGTGCATCTGGTACTATTACACTAGAGCTGTCGATCTTAGAAATCCCTATGGTGATTATGTACAAATTATCATATATCTCATACTTTGTTATGAAAACATTAGTAAAGCTCAAATATATTGGCTTAGTTAATCTTGTATTAGGTAAAGAAATCGGATCAGAGCCTGTTGTTAAAGAATATATACAGCCGTCATATTCTGATCAAATAGATATTATGGTTGAACTAAATAAGATTGATAATGACATTATTTACAGGCAAGAAATAATTAAGAAATATCAAGAAATAAAAAATAAATTGACTATAAAACCAATGTATACATTATCTGATATAGTAGATAAATTATCTTAGTCTACCTTGTAATACCTCTATCACTTTGTGAAATAAAGTTCATAAATTCTGTTGTATGTCGGTTAACAAGTTCCGATTGTGAGAAGATTTTCTCTCTTTCAGTTTTTGTCTTTGTTGATTTTACGAATAATTTAAAACACTTTTCAAGTGATGATATAGCCTTCGAGTCAAAACCTTTTCTTTTTAGTCCTATAGAATTAATTTTATATGCTTTCGCATGATTACCAGCAACTAGAGTAAACGGCGTTACATCTTGAGATATCACGGTCCCCAGACCAGAGAATGCGTATTGACCTATATGGCAGTATTGATGCACTAATGTAAAGCCACCAAGAGAAACATATGACTCAAGTTTCACATGACCTGCTAAACTTGCAGCGTTTGATAATATACAATTGTCTTTAATCACACAGTCATGAGCAACATGTGTGTACGCCATAAACAAATTATCATTCCCTATGAGAGTGTCAGAGATTCCATCTTTTGTGCCTCTATGAATACTACAGTATTCTCTAAAAATATTGTTATCACCAATTGTACATGTAGTGTTTTCATTTCTAAATTTGAGATCTTGTGGAACCTCACCAATAGTTGCAAATTGATATACTATATTATCATCACCAAGAGTGGTATTTTCTCTAATTACTGCATGCTCTTTTATTACTGTGCCAGCTCCAATTGTTACATTTTTCTCCACGATTGAATAGGCACCAATTTCAACACTCTCATTGATAGATGCGGTTGGATGAACTAACGCAGTGCTATGAATCATTTTTAGGTCTTACAGCTCCAATCAAATCAGCTTTACAGACAATTTCATCACTGACCTTACAATCTGCAGTAAATTTATGAACCTCGCTCTTACTTTGAATAAGTTGAGCATTAATAATAATAATATCACCCGGTATAACTTGCTTTTTAAATCTAGCATTATCAATACCTACAAAGTAGTACAAGTATTTCGACATATTTCTGTCGTTACTCTGAACGTCAAGTATTGCGGTTGCTTGAGCCATAGCTTCAAGTAACAAGACACCAGGAAAAACAGGATACTCAGGAAAATGGCCTTGAAAAAAAGGCTCATTGTTACTAACATTTTTCTGAGCAGTTATAGACTTACCTTTTTCTATATCAATGATTTTATCAATTAATAAAAATGGGTATCTGTGTGGCAAGTAATTTTGTATTTTCATTTTTTTAATTCCTATTTCTTTTTGTGTAGGTTCCTGAATAATACTTGATTTTTTCGCCAATTACGAACAGTATCAGCAGCCATAGCTGATGCATATTCTCCCTCTGTGTGTATAGATTTAGTAATCATGCTCATTCCATGAATATGTACATTGTCGCATATAGAAATATGACCATTAATACCAACACCTCCTCCGATAGTACAATTTTTTCCAATAATTGTACTACCTGCGACTCCAGTACAGGCTGCGATAGCCGTGTTCTCACCAACTATTACATTGTGAGCTATATGGACCAGATTATCGATTTTACAATTATGTCTCAAATAAGTATTGTCTATAAGCCCTCTATCTATAGTCGACCCACTTCCTATTTCAACATCATTATCAATAACAACTGAACCTACATGAGGAATTTTTTGCCACATATCCCCGTCTTTATATAATCCGAATCCATCTGAACCTATGGTGACGTTAGGGTGTATGATAACGTTATCTCCAATAATTGTGTTATGGTTTATAAATACACCTGGATAGATAACACAATTATCACCAATACTCACATTTTCGCCAATAATTACATTTTCAAATATTTTTGATTTCGAATAATTTTGTCCATATGAAATCTTGCCCAGTAATGTCGAAAGTGATTTCATCACATTGTTTGTTTTGAAAAGTATAAGATTATTATTTTCACTTGAGTATGTATCGTGAACAATCAAGCCTTTAAATAGCTCCAAATTATAATCACCAGCTTTTGTTAAAAAACCTAATGAGCCTTTAATAGGATTATTTAATGTAGATATCTCAGTGAATGTATGATTAAGATTAGTAGAACATTTTGCATCAAGCAATCTCTCTAACTCAATAGAATTATATGCTTTATCCAAATTCATATTAATTTAGCTTGTTTATTATGTCCTGTGTCACATCAACATATTTTTTTGCATAGAGCGTTGTGCCGTCTGCCCTAAGAATAAGATCATAATCATTATCCTTAGCATATTGATTAATAGCATCCTCAACAATCTTTCTAATTCTATTAAGCTCAGAATTTTGCTTAGTCTGAAGTTCATTTTGTAGGGTCTGTTGTTTCTGTCTAAACTCTTTCTCCACTTTATTAATCTGATCAATCTTTTCCTTTCTTTCAGATTTTGACATTACTCTTTCATTTTTCAGATAATCATCATTTAGCTTATTCCATGATGTTTCAATTTTTTTTAGTTCATCTGCCTTTGGTTTAAATTCATTCTGGATATTATTCTGCGATTCTTTATATATTGGAATTTCTTGAAATAACATGTCTAGTTTAACAATACCAATCTTGACTTCTGCCAGAGCAGAATTCGTTACCACCAAAAATATAGCTACGAAAAATATCTTATATTTCTTTAACATCAAAAAGCTCCTCCAAGTGAGAATATAATTGGCTTAGTATCGTCTCCTTCCTTAGATTTAAAAGCATCTACAAAGCCTATAGCCACGGCACCAACAGGTGTTCTAAAATTAGCTTGAATGCCGTAACTTCCACGTAAATCACTATAACTAAAATCTGAGACATCTTCAAATACATTGCCAATATCAATGAATAGTGATGCTCTAAAATTACGCTGATCTTCTCCAAGAAATGGTGGTGGGGGAAAAACCCAATTATTTTGAATAACAGCAAGAAAATCACCTCCAATCGCATCACATGTTTTTGCAGTACAAGTCGTATTATTTCTTAATGGGCCTAGACTATTTGAGTCAAATCCTCTAACAGTCCGATCACCTCCAGCAAAAAATTTATCATGAAAAGGTAAATCAGACGAATCAATCAATCCTAGACCAAATCCAAGTTGCGGTCGAATTTGAAAAACTGTATTCCAGTCGAATATATTTAAGAAATTTAAGACATAAGGTGTATTGTATTCACCTTCGAACCTGACGGATGCGTATGAATATTCAAAGTCTGGCGGTATATACATATTTGCCAGAATACCCTGTCTCTTACCGACCGTAGCATAGACTGTTCTGTCTCTTGTATCTTCAGTATAGTTAGCACTTAATCGAAAACCAAAATGAGTTTCACCATATTTGTTGATAAAGTTTGTTACGTTTGATGGTGAACCAGCCGTAGTGGTATAGTCATTAAGAAGAGCCTCTATTCCGTATCCATAGGATTGAGTCTCAGAAATAGGAATATTATAACTAACGCCGTAAGCTACAGTATCAGATAAATACGATGCTGTTGAGCTAGATGAAACGTCTGTTTCACTAAAAACTAATGAGGTTGATTTTGACATACCATCATTCGTAAAATATGGATTAGTATTACTATATCTTACTAATTTCTTATAGGAGCTTCTCTCTAACTCTAGAGAGACATTATTGCCTTTGCCAAGAAAATTGTCTTGTTTAACAACAATATTAAAGATAGCGCCCGAAGAGTCAGAGTAGCCAGCTCCAACTTTGAATTCTCCAGATTGAGTCTCTTCAATAATAAAATCAATATCAACTAAACCTGTTGATTCATCAATAACAGTCTTCTTAACTTCGACATTATTTACAAACTTGAGACGTTGTAGACGTATTTTTGATCTTGTGATTTTATTTTCACCATACAATGATGATTCAAATTGCCTTAGTTCACGACGGTATACCTCATCATTTGTCTTTGTATTACCAATGATATTAATTCTTCTAACATATGAAATATTTTTAGGGTTAATATTGAAATTAATATCAACTTGAGAAGTACTATCATTAAAACTTACGCCATAGTTGATTTCAGGAAAAGCATATCCCTTTTCACCAAGTACATACTTTATGTTTTCTTTTGTATTTTCTAGTTTTGATCTTGAAAATGATGATCCTGGTCTAAGATTTATATCAAGTAAGTTTTTAAAAACTGTAGAATCAAAATCATCAAGGCCATATGCAGTAATTTTGCCAAATTGATAGAGATTGCCTTCACTGATAGAAATAGTAATATATATATCTTTTTTATCAGGTGATAGGTTAACCTGCTTTGATACAAGTCTAATTTTTGCATAACCTCTGTCCTGGTAGTATGCTATGATCGCCTCTACATCCTGATCTAATTGTGTATTATTATAAATATCTTTATCTGACCAAACTTCAAACCAATATTTTGGTCCAGAATTAATTATCGACATCAGCTGACGGTTAGAGAAGTTTTTATTGCCAATAATTTTAATATCTTTAATTGTAGATGCTTCGCCTTCATCAATTTCGACAAATATTTCAACGAGATTATCATCTAAATTTTTACCGATAATTTTTATAGATGATGAGTATCGGCCATTATCATAATATAATCTAGTAAGCTCTTGCTCTACTTTATCGATTAGATTTTTACTGTAGGGCTTGCTTTGTGATATCCCGACACTCTTTAGTGATGATAATATCTGATCAGCTTCAACTAATTTATTTCCATCAATATTAATTTTGGAAATTATAGGGGTCTCACTCACTCTTATAAAAAGTGTGTTCTCACGTAAACTGATTTTTATATCGACAAAAAGATTAGTTGAGAATAACGACTTTATTGTATTAGAAATATCATCTTTAGTGTAAATTTTCCCAACCTCAAAACCAGAGTACTCTATTATCTCTTGATTGCTTACGCGGCTATTTCCCTCGATAACGATAAAATTAGCTTGTCGATCATTAGCAATAGCATGATTAAAAATCAAGATGAACAAAATAATGATACTTTTTACAAGTTTCATGAAAATATTCTTACAAAATCATTATAAAAAGCAACTATCATTATTAAACCCAAAAGCGCTACACCAACAAATTGAGCAGCCATTTGTAATTTGTGAGGAAGTTCACTTCCAAATAGAATTTCATAAGTATAATATACGAGATGACCCCCATCTAACATAGGTATTGGTAGTAAATTAAGTACTCCTAAGCTAACACTCAAGATAGCAAGTAAATATAGAAAATATGAAAGACCCATTTCAAGAGATTTACCAGAAAACTGCGCAATTGATAATGGACCACTTAGATTTTTTACGTTAGCTTCTCCAGTAACTAATCGCCCAATCATCTTAAAGGTAAGTATCGTATAGTCAGAGGTACTTTTCATTGCCTTGTTTACAGAATCGGCGAAACCATAGCTGACTAATACGAAATTTGAATCATCAAATTTTTTAGATATTCCCAAAAAACCTCTGCCGTCTCTGTTAAGTGTTCTTGCAGTATACTCTATAATTTTATTGTCTCTTTCAGCTATAATATTTACAGTTGTATCAGGGTTGTTTTGAACGTACTTAACTAATTCAGTCCATGATTCAGTCGCAATATCATTGATAGATAGGATTATGTCACCAGCCTGAATATTATCATTGTTAGGTTGTTTATTCACAGAGCCTATTATCGGAGAGCTATTCGGATATACAATATCTAGTCCAATGTTCTGAACTATGTCTCCCTCATTGTTTAGAATGGAAGGATCATACTTTAAGTTATATCTAAGTTCATTTTCGCCAGAATCTCTCAATGCAAGATAAATATTTTGATTATTTACAACATGATTCAATATCTCGACCCTAACATCTTGCCATCTTTGAACATCTTGATCATTAACGGATACTATTTGATAAGTAATATCAGACAATTCGATTTTTGGCTTGATACCACCAATTCCATTCATATAGGTCATTGAGAAAAAAATGACTGCAAGAATCAAATTGAAAATAGGGCCTGCTGCCACAATAGCAAACCTTTGATATACACTCTTTTTATCAAAGCAATACTTATAGTCAGAATCTTTAATGTCATTAGAATCACCTTCTTGATTTCTTGATTCCAGCATTTGTACATAGCCACCCAGAGGTATCATGCATAACGAATATTCTGTATTTGATTTAGGGGATATTTTTGAAAATATAGGCTTGCCAAATCCCACGCTGAATTTGAGTACTTTTACATTACATAGTCTCGCAACGATGAAATGTCCATATTCATGAAATGTCACGAGTATTCCAATTGCAATTATGAATCCTAATATACTATTTAATAGTTCCATATTTATCCTTGATAATATTCTCAGTTATAACTCTTATCTCCATGTCATTATCCAAAATTGATTCAATGTTATCATGACTTTTGATATCAGCATTATCTAACACATTTTGTATTATATCAGGTATATCAACAAATCTGATTTTATCATTTAAAAAATATTCTACACTAATTTCGTTAGCAGCATTAAGTATTAATCCAGTATTTTTACCCGTCTGTGCAACAATTCTAGCTATCTTGTAACAAGGGAATTTATCATGTGGAATTATGTCAAAAGTTAGATCTTCATATTCAAAAACATTTCCATTTGATTTATATATTCTCTCTGGATAGGTCAGTGCATATGATATCGGTATTTTCATGTCTGGTTGAGACAGATGAGCAATAGTGGTTCCATCATAAAATTCAACTAAAGCATGTATTTTACTTTGTCTATGAACTATTGCATTTATATTTTTTACATCTAAATTGAAAAGTACTTTAGCTTCAATAATTTCCAAACCTTTGTTCATCATAGTTGATGAGTCCACAGATATCTTCTTTCCCATATCCCATGTTGGGTGTTTAATTGCATCTGAGGATTTTATTTTTTTAAAGTCAGTAATATCAAGATCAATAAATGGTCCGCCAGAGGCTGTAATCGTTAAGTTACGAATTTTTGACTTGTAATAGTCGCTGTCATTGATTTTATATTCTAGTCCTGATGATATAATCACTTGAAGCAGCGCGTTATGTTCACTGTCTATAGGTAGAAGTTTTGCTTTTGATTTTTTCAACTCGAGCATGATAACATCACCAGCAGAAACAAGAATTTCTTTGTTAGCAATTATTATGTTTTTGTTATTATTTATTGCATTGATAACTGGCTTAAGACATTTGAAACCAACAATTGCAGCTAAAACAACATCTACATCATTATGGGATGTAATATCCTTAAGCCCGTCATCACCATATAATATTTCAGTAGATGAAATCTTACTTCCATATAAATCTATAAAGTCATTGTATTTTTCAATATCTGTTATAACAGCTTTTTTAGGATTAAATATTTTTATTTGATTATAAAATTCTAAAATATTTGTATTACAAGAAATGCCATATACAGAGAAATTATTTTTTAATGTTGACAATACGCTCAAAGCGTTTTTGCCTATAGAACCTGTTGACCCAAGTATACTTATAGATTTCAAAACAAAAACCATAGATAAAAGATTGGTAGCGTTGTGAAATAACTATCTAACCTATCAAGGACGCCTCCATGACCAGGGAGAAGTGTGCCAGTGTCTTTGGCATTAAAAATTCTTTTTATCATACTCATCAAGAAATCTCCATAAAATGAAGCAATTATGAAAAAAACTAGTAAAATTATATCAAGTATCGTCCAGTAAAAATTAAAATAGTTAGCAACAAGTATAAACGAAATTAAAGTTGACACACCTGATCCAAGATATCCCTCATATGTTTTGTTAGGACTTATAGTTGAATTGATCTTATTTTTTCCCATGATTTTTCCGAAAAAATATGCAGACATATCAATGAATGATACTAAAGAAATAAATATTATTAAGTAATGTTTATTGTCTATCAGAAAGGGTTGTTGAGATAAGGTATTCGTGGAAGGATAAAAATTAATCATGAGGATGAAAAAACATGAAAATAATACTGCCCCTAACAAGATAGGATGCTTTTGTATCTGCTGTTGAAGGTAGGATCGAGAAAAGTATGTCAGAAATATCAAAAATAATATTAAAAATATATAAAATGACAAAAGTAAAGGAATATTCAATAGTATAGTCGATTCGATAATTGCAATAAATACTAAGAATGGGATTATATGAAGAATTGGTTGTGATGTAAGACGTAGCCACTCATAATATGAGGCAAAAGAAATACAATAAATTGTCAATATATAATGATAATTATTGCCATAACTAAAAAGAAGAATTAAAAATCCAATCAAAATAAAAGATGTAATTACTCTTTTAGATAACTCACCCATTAGTCAACTTTACCAAATTTTCTTTTAATTAATTTGTAATCGAAAAATATATCCCTCATATGTTCTTTTGTAAAGTCTGGCCAGAGCGTCTCAAGAAAGATTAGTTCGCTATAGGCTGCTTGCCATAACATAAAATTACTTAACCTTTTATATCCTCCAGTACGTACGATTAAATCAGGATAATCTGATCCAGTTGCTAGATACTTAGAAATATTTGATGTGGTAATTTCAATCTTTTTTTCTAGCATAGTCTTTATCGAATTTACAATGTCCCATTGTCCTCCATAATTGTAAGCAATATTAAGCTTATATTTATGAAATCTCGACGTAACTTGTTCCGCATGCTGTACCGTTTCTCTAATGCTATCAGGTAGGTGTGATAAGTCGCCTATGACTCTAAATTTAACATCATTGGCTAATAAATCATCGAGATGCTGTTTAATTGAATTATCTAACAAGGTAGATATGTATTCAGTTTCTTCTTTTGATCTAGACATATTCTCACTACTCATGGCAAAAAATGTAGCCGTGTGAATACCTAAATCAATGCATGATAAAAAAATATTATATACGTTTGATGATCCGATTTCATGACCTTGTTGACGAGTTTTTCTGTGGTTTTCAGCCCATCTTCCATTGCCATCCATTATAAAGGCTATGTGATCCATGCCTAAACTTCGCTTATTTCTTCTATTTTCTTCAATACAATTTCTTCAGAAATCTTAATATACTTATCTGTAAGATCTTGAATTTCTATTGTGTAATCTCTTTCAAAATCTTTTGAGATTTTTTTATCTTTTTCTAAATTTGATATAGAGGTATTAGCAGTTCTTCTAATATTCCTAAGAGTAACTTTGATGTTTTCACCTTCTTTTTTTACTATCTTATTTAGTTCCTCTCTTCGCTCCTGAGTTAGTGGTGGAAACTTTATATGAATATTAGTCCCATTAACTGATGGGTTTACCCCTAAATTACTCTCATTAAGAGATTTTTCAATTTGAGAAACTGCATTTTTATCCCAAACGCTCAGTGAAATCGTAGATGCATCTGTTACGGAAATATTAGCAAGCTGGTTTATGGGTGTGTTAGATCCAAAATAGTCAACAAGAACTTGATCCAATATACTTGGATTCGGTCTCCCTGCCCTAATTTTTGACAAAACAGATTTAAAGTTATCAATACTTTTATCCATGGATGACGTAGTGTCAGATTTTATTTGATTAAACATCTTTTAAGTTTAGCTTATTTGATTATAAACTTCTTGTGCAAAATCTTCTGATTTTTTCTCTATTCCTTCTCCTACCTCATATCGATGGAAAGAGATGATTTGATTATCTTTTATAATTTTAGATAATGAGGTTGATGGGTCTTTGACAAATGCTTGATTAAGTAATGTATTATCATTAATGAATTTCTTCATTTTACCCTCTAAAATATTTCTTTTTATATCCTCTTTCTTATCTATTTTATCTAATTCTTTTTTGTAAATGTCTTTTTCAGATTTAAGAGTATCTTGAGCTATAGTAGACTCATCAATCGCTATCGGATTTGATGCTACAATTTGCATACAGATATCTTTAGCCAGGCTTTCATCAGAATTTTTCAGTTCAACTAGTGATACAATTTTATTATTATGTGAGTAACCAAAAGTGTAATTAGTTTTATCTAACTTAAAGAATCTTCGTAATTTTATATTCTCACCAAGTTTAGAGATTGAGTCATTAATTTTTTCATTGATTGAATCTTTACAATCTTCGATATCTTTTTCTAGCAGATCACAACCAATTGATTCTGCAAGGCTTACAAAATTAGTATCTTTTGCAACAAAATCAGTTTCTGAATTAAGTTCTAAAATAATAATACTTTTAGAATTCTCATAGAAATTTACTATCCCCTCAGCAGCAATACGAGAACCTTTTTTTTCAGCCTTTTTACCTGATTCAGATCTAAAAAGTTTGATGGCATCCTCTAAATTATTATTTGATCTATCAAGGTAGTTCTTACAATCAAGCATACCAGCACCAGTAATTTCTCTGAGTTGTTTAACTAATTCAGGAGAAACGTTCATTTAGCCTGATCCTCTGTAACTTTTTGTTTTTTTTCTTTTGATGAGGAAACCTTAGTAACTTTCTTCACTTCAGTAGTTTTTAGAACTTTTTTAGCTTTAATAGATTTTTTTTGATCATTATCCGCTTCAGAATTAGAAAGTTTTTTAGGTTTCGATTCAAGGATGATGTTAGAAACGGTTTTCAGGAAAAGATCTATGGACGACATAGCATCATCATTAGCAGGAATCATATAATCAACGCCTTCAAATGAATTATTAGAATCTACCAATGCAATTACAGGAATATTGAGTTTATTTGCTTCCTGTATCGCAATTCTCTCATATCTGGTGTCAATAACAAATAATGCATCAGGTAACTTAGATAGATTTTGAACACCAAGTAAGTTTTTCTCTAGTCTTTCTATATTTCTTTTTAAGTCAATAACCTGTTTTTTTGATAGATTATATATCTTTTGATTCTTAAGCTTTGTTCTGAGATCCTCTAACTTAGATATAGATTTTTTAATTGTATTAAAGTTAGTGAGTAATCCCCCGAGCCATCTGTTATTAACATAAGGCATTGATGTTAAATCTGAGTATTTTTTTACTATATCTGTCGCAGCACGTTTAGTTCCAATAAACATTATCTTGCCATTATTTGCAATTAAAGATTTAATATACTTAGCTGCTTGATTAAAGTGCTCTGAGCTCTTCTCAAGATTTATTATATGAAGTTTCTTGTGTGTAGTATAAATATAAGGCTCCATCTTAGGATTCCAATATTTAGATCTGTGACCAAAGTGAACACCTGCGTCAATCATCTCTTTAATTGACAGACTAGTCATGCTAAAAATACTCTAATAAAATTCATAAAGTGTTGTATCATATTTAGGTGATTGCAACAACTATTTACTACAATTTTTTTATTGATTTCACGAAATCTAAGATATTATGAATGACTTTATAAAGACTCCTGACGAAATAACAAAAATGAGGGTTGCAGGGAAACTTGCCTCTGATGTCCTTATGATGATAAAAGAGCATGTAAAACCAGGAATTACCACGGGTGAACTAGACAACATTTGCCATAAATATATTGTGGATGTACAAAGAGCGATACCAGCCCCACTCAACTACAGGGGGTTCCCGAAGTCAATTTGCACATCCGTAAATCATCAGATATGCCATGGAATACCATCTGATACTAAAAAATTAAAAAATGGAGATATTGTTAATATAGATGTTACAGTCATAAAGGATGGTTACCATGGAGATACGAGTAGAATGTATATGGTAGGAGATGCATCAATTCAATCAAAAAGACTATGTGAAGTCACAAGACAGTCCATGATTGAGGGAATAAAAGTAATAAAACCAGGTGCGACTACTGGAGATATAGGTGCTGCAATACAAGAATATGCTGAGTCAAAAAATTATTCAGTTGTAAGAGAATATTGTGGCCATGGAATAGGTAAAAAGTTTCATGAAAGTCCACAGATACTTCATTATGGGAAGAGAAATACCGGTATTAAATTAGAGAAAGGCATGATATTTACAGTTGAACCCATGATAAATGTAGGTAGTCACAAAACTAAAACTTTAAATGATGGTTGGACTGTAGTTACTCAAGATCATGAATTGTCTGCGCAATATGAACATACAGTTTTAGTAACAGAAGATGGTTTTGAAGTGTTAACTTTAAGAACAGAAGAGAGTAAAGATGAGTACAAATAACAAAACACTAAATTTATTATCTGATTTAGTAAAATACAAATCAATCACTCCAGATGTTACGGAGTGTCAAAAGTATATTGAGGATTACTTAGCTGCAATTAGTTTTCGAACTGAGTATGTTAAATATGAAGATGTTCAAAATATGATTGCAACTTATGGTGAAGGCTCACCATGCTTAGCTTTTATAGGTCATACCGATGTTGTACCGCCAGGAGATTTATCCAAATGGAAATCAGATCCCTATTGTCTTCAACAAGATAATGGAATGTTAATTGGTAGAGGGACAGCAGACATGAAAGGCGGCATAGCATGTTTTATGTCTGCCGTTCGAGAATTTTTAGAAGAAGGTAACGCAGTTAAGGGGTCCATTAAGTTTATCTTAACAGCAGATGAAGAAGGCGATGCTGTAAACGGAATAAGAAAAATCGTAGATCAAGATATTTTTAAAGATAATGACTTAGACTATTGTCTAGTCGGAGAACCATCATCATCAACAGAAATTGGAGATGTAATAAGAAATGGCAGAAGAGGATCAATAACTGGACACTTAACACTTCATGGTGTGCAAGGTCACGTAGCCTATCCTGAAAAAGCTGATAATCCCATACATTCATGCTCTGAGGTATTGTCTAATTTACTTAGAATTAAATTCGATAATGGTAATGAGTTTTTTCCACCTACATCTTTTCAAGTATCAAATATTAATGCAGGCACAGGAGTAGATAATGTAATACCTGGGGACATCAAGCTTTCATTTAATGTAAGATACTCGACAGAAACTAATGCAGACAAAATTAAAAATAGCATAATAGATGTTATTGAATCTTCAAATGTAAAATATGATATATCTTGGAAACATTCAGGCGAACCGTTTCTTACAACCGACAATGAATTCATGAATATGTGCAAGGAATCTATTAAAGATGTTACAAGTATAGACACAGTTGTGAGCACAAATGGGGGAACATCTGATGGTAGATTTATGGCAAAAATATGTGAACAAGTTATTGAGCTAGGTTTAACAAATAGATCTATTCACAAAATTAACGAATCCGTAAAAGAAGAGGATTTAGAGATTCTAAAGAATATTTATAAAAAAATTCTCGCGAGAGTTTTCAGTAACTAATGAATGAAGATTCAAGAAGTTCTTGCGTGTAAACATCTTTAGGCTGCTTAAATATATTACAAGTCAAACCCTCCTCCACAATGCGCGAATCCTTCATTACATATGTCCTATGACAAATTTTTCTTATGAGATTAAGGTCATGACTTATGAAGCAGTAAGATAAGTTATATTTATTCTGCAAATCAATAAGAAGATTTACCACACTCTGTTGAACCAAAACATCCAATGCGCTAGTTGGCTCATCGAGTATCAATAGCTTTGGTTGAAGTACTAAAGCTCTAGCAATGGCAATTCGCTGTCTTTGACCCCCTGAAAATTCCTGAGGATATCGACGTAACATCTCTTCTTTGAGCCCTACTTCCTCTATAATGTTTTTACACATGTCATATATAGTGCTTTTGCTTTTGATATTTAATAAATTAATAATGCCCTCAGATAATATTTGCTCTATTGTCATTCTTGGGGATAATGATGAAAATGGATCCTGAAAGATTATCTGAAAATTTTTTCTTAATGATCTATCTCTAAAGATATTAGTTTTGTTTATATTTTTGCATATAGATATTTCACCGTCATAGGAAAGAAGGTGCATTATAGACATTGCCAAAGTAGTTTTGCCTGAGCCTGACTCACCCACAATACCTACAGACTCACCTTCGTGAATATGAATATTAATATTACGCAGTGCATTAAAGAACTCTTTTTTCTTTTTAAATAAGCTGTCTTTTAAAAGGTACTTGCAATATAAATTTTTAGTTTCTAGAATCCTGACATTGTTTGAAAAATTTTTATTTCGAAATTCAGATGATTTAAAATCTACTAATTCTTTAGTATAACTATCCTTGGGAGCTGAGAATATTTTCATAGTGCTTTGATTTTCAATTATCATTCCATCCTTCATAACTGCTATTTGATCACAATATCTTCTAATCAACTCAATATCATGCGAAATAAGTACCATAGACATATTTAAGTCACTTTTAAGATTATTTAATGTGTCTAAAATTTGTTTCTGAAGTGTAACATCTAAGGCTGTAGTCGGCTCATCTGCAATTATAATATTGGGTTGTCGAAGTATTGCCATAGCAATCATGAAGCGCTGCCTTTGACCTCCTGATATCATATGAGGATAACTATTTAGGATTTTATTTGTGTCCGACAGTCCTACCGAACTCAGTGAATTTTTTATATCATTTTCATCTAATTCTAGATCTGATAATTCAATACACTCGCTAATTTGTGAATGCAACGTTTTAACTGGATTTAATGACAACATTGGTTCTTGGAATATCATAGATATTTCATTTCCTCGAATTTTATTTAAATAAAGATCATCTAACTCAAAAATATTTTTGTTATTAACTAGAATTTCGCCAGAGGTTCTAAACGTTTTCTTATCCAAGAGTCCTAATGCAGACAGTGCTGTAAGTGACTTTCCAGATCCAGACTCTCCAACTATTCCTATAGATTGACCTTTATCTAATCTTAGTGAGAGTTTTCTGACTAATTCAATATTTGAATTTCTGAGTGAAATATTATAATTTTTATATTCCAGTACACTCATGATGATTTGCCGCTGATTGATTCTCTTATCCCTTCACCGATGAAGATAAGAAGCATGAGGGTTCCAACTAAGACTAGGAATGTTGTTAGTGACAACCACCATGCAGATATATTCTCTTTGCCCTGAGATAGAAGCTCTCCAAGGCTTGGTGTTGTAGAGGGAACACCCAAACCTAGAAAATCTAAGCTTGTTAAAATTAGAATTGCCCCACTAATTCTAAAAGGTAAAAAGGTTACAACCGAAATAAGGCTATTAGGCAGGATGTGTCTAGTAATGATTTGCATATCTGTCAAACCCAGTGTCCGAGCAGCATTAACATAATCCATATTTCTGCCTTTTAGAAATTCTGCTCTGACATAATCAGATAAACTAATCCAGCCAAATAATGATAAAAGAACTACCAATAAAAGAATACTTGGTTCAAATATTGACGCAAAAATTATGAGTATGTATAGCTCGGGCATAGACCCCCATATCTCAATAAATCTCTGTAGGTAAAGATCGGTCCTTCCAGCAAAATAACCTTGTATCGCTCCAAAAAATAGGCCTATGATAATACCAATCGCAGTCAGAGCAAGGGCAAATATTACTGATAGTCTAAATCCATAAATTAGTCTTGCGAGAACATCTCTGCCTCTGTCATCAGTTCCTAATAGATTTTCTTTCGAAGGTGGCGCTGGGTTGGGATTAGCATTATTAAAATTTATAGAGTTGTATGAGTGTGGATTCAGAGGAAAGATTGCCCAATTTCTGTCATCCTTCAATAATTGAGAAATATAATACCCTTTATAATCAGGAGCAGTTTCTAATTCACCGCCGAAATCTATTTCTTGATAATTAATTATATAAGGGTAATAAATCTTATTATCAATACTCATTATTATTGGTTTATTGTTACTAATTATCTCGGAAAAGAGACTTATAATAAACAGAATTAAAAATATATACAGAGAGTAAATACTTCTTTTGCTACTCTTGAAGTTTTTCCACATATTTGAAAAAGTATTCATTACATATTCCTTTGTGTATCTGAAGACGAAAATTTAATTCTTGGGTCAACATAAACATACATGATGTCAGTTATTAATTTTGTAATTAACCCAATTAAGGTAAAAATAAATAAGGTTCCCATAACCACAGGATAATCACGTTGAATTATAGCTTCATAAGAAAGTAACCCAATACCATCAAGAGAAAAAATAGTTTCGATGAGTATACTTCCTGTGAAGAACGCTGACACAAATTGGGCAGGAAAACCTGTTAAAATGGGAATTATTGCATTTTTAAAAACATGTGAATAAAGAACTCTATTTTCACTAAGTCCTTTTGCTCTTGCTGTCACAGCATATAGTTTATTAATTTCATCAATAAAGCTATTTTTTGTAAGCATGGTCATTACCGCAAAACTGCCGATTATTAAACATATTATCGGTAGTGTTATATGCCATAAATAGTCAGTAATTTTACCAAATAGGCTTAGATCAGACCAATTATCAGAGACTAGGCCTCTCGTAGGGAAAAGATCAAAAAAACTTCCGCCTCCTAATAAAACAATCAATCCTATACCTAAAACGAATCCAGGAATAGAGTAACCAATCAAAACAATTGTGCTTGAGACTAGATCAAATCTACTTCCATCATGAACAGCTTTTTTAATGCCTAGCGGAATACTCACAAGATAGACAATCAAAAAAGACCATAGACCAAGACTTATAGAGACTGGCAACTTACTCAAAATTAATTCTCCAACAGATTGATTATGAAAATAACTCATTCCCAAATCAAAGAATGTGTAATTACTTATCATGATTAAAAACCTTTCAAAGAATGGTTTATCAAATCCATAGAATTCATTTAGTTGCTCTATATGTTCCTCAGATAGTCCATTTGATCCTCGATACAAATTCGATGATGAAGATGATTCGGTGATAGAATCTAGTCCAGATAGTTTATTAACTAATTGTTCAACTGGACCTCCAGGAACAAATTGAATAATTAAGAATGTAAAGAACAGAATACCAAGAAGCGTGGGAATCATAAGCAGTATTCTCTTTATAATGTAAATAGTCACTTCTGAGACCAGGTTTGTAACACAAAATTTGTTGCTTGATAATAAAGAGGTAGTTTTTTTGGCATATCAAATTTATCATAATACGCTACACGATGAGTGTTAATATACCAGTTTGGAACCATATAGTATTCGTTCCAAAGAAGTCTGTCTAGTAGATTGGCAGCAATCAACATTTGTTTTCTACTCGTTGAATATATAATTTTTTCAAGGAGTTTATCAATATCTTTATCATTTATTCCAGGAAAATTGAAAGCACCATTTCGATTAGAGCTATCAGATGAAAACATGCTCATTAACTCAGAACCAGGTGATTGAGATTGTGGATAGCTCACTACAGTCATATCAAAATCATAATTATCTAGTCTTTGTTGATACAAAGAAAGATCAACAGTTCTATAATTAAGCTTAATACCAAGTCTTAATAAATTGTTTCTAAATGGTGCTAGTATCCTCTCGAAACCTTTTTGTGCTAATAGAAAGTTGATTACTACTGGTTCATGCTCTTTTGAGAATAATTGATTATTCTTAATATAATAACCTGCGTCATCAAGTATATTTTTTGCATTAATTAGAGATTTTCTAAAATCAGCTGCATCTTTATTAATTGGCAAAGAGTGCTTTGGTCTAACTCTAAAGCTGTCTATTCCAATTGCCTCAGCTAGTCTCTCTTCTTTTGCACTCACTTCAACATCACTTTTCATCTCACTGTTACTAAAGTAGCTATCCGATCTCAAATATTGATTATAAAATAATTTCTTATTTGACCACTCAAAATCAAAGACGTGTGTAATCGCTTTTCTTAAGTTTATGTCTGAGAATATTTTCTTTCTTGTATTGAATGCAAATCCCTGAATACCTGTATTGTTCGAGTGAACTAGTTCTGTCTTTATTATCTTTTTATTTGAAAAATTAGGTCCATCATAATCTCTAGCCCATCTTTTAGAATGATTCTCATGGATGTAATCATATTCTCCTGCCTTGAAAGCTTCTAATGCTACAGTCATGTCTTTATAGTACTTTATTGTTATCTGATTAAAATTGTACATATATTTCCTGGTTGCCTTATCTCTTGCCCAATAGTCTTTATTTCTTATATAAGTTATGTATTTACCAATACTATAATCTGATATTGTATAGGGCCCACTTGTGATAGGAATTTTTTTGACGCTTTCAGGAAATTCTTTCTGGCTCAACCACTTCATTGAAAAAACTGGAAGATCTCCAATAATCATATGTAACTCAGGATTTCTTCTTTTGAATGTGAACTTAACTGTTGAATTATTTATTACGATAGCTGATTTGACATCTGACCAATAGATTCTATATTGAGGATGTGCTACATCAGACGTCAAAGTGTCAAAAGAATATTTTATATCCTGAGCGGTTACCCTATCACCGTTTACAAACTTTGCATCCTCGTCAATAAAATATTCTACTGATAGTTCGTCACTAGAAAGCTTATAAGATTTTGCGATTAGTGAATAACTCGAGGATGGTTCATCGAGGCTTCTAGTCATCAAGGTGTCAAACATAAGATTATTCATTTGCGCAGGGGATAACGACTTAAGTATAAAAGGATTCAAAGAATCAAACGTACCGAAAGCAGATATAGTCATCTTCCCACCTTTTTTGGCATCAGTATTAACATATTCAAAATTTTCAAAATTCCTATATTTAGCTTCATAGCCAATACTTATTGATTGACTCGCATAGATATAGCTAGTTTGAATAATTAAGATTGCTATAAGAACAATAACTTTCTTTAAACTCATCATTCTATAATGTACTATATTACAATTATATAATGAATCTAAAAGGAAAAAATGTTTTAGTAACAGGTATAGCAAGCAATAGATCTATATCGTTTGCTATAGCAAAAATGCTAAATGACAATAATGTGAATGTCATAATTTCCTACCAAAACGAAAGACTCAAGGATAGGGTTAAAAAGCTTCTTGATGAGAGTAAAATTCCATTCAAAGCTTATCAATGTGACCTATCAATTGATCAAGAAATAACGGAATTGAAAAATAGTATTGTCAACAATCATGGGAATTTAGACGGAATTATACATTCCGCAGCCTTCGCGCCCAGGGAGCAGTTGAGTGGAAAATATCTGGATAATATTACCAGAGAGGGATTCTCCGTTGCTCATGACGTCAGTGCATATAGTTTTACCGCTTTAGCAAAATCTTTCAAAGATAATTTAAATGAGTCTTCTTCACTTGTAACACTATCGTATATTGGTTCCCGAAGGGTTGTTCAAAATTATAATTTAATGGGTGTTGCTAAAGCGAGTTTAGAAACTAGCGTTATGTATCTTGCTGAATCTTTAGGAGATAAAAAAATCAGAGTAAACGCCATATCTGCTGGCCCAATCAAAACATTGGCGGCGTCCGGTATTAGTGGTTTTAGTAAAATTTTAGAAGTTTATGAGGAAAAATCACCAATAAAGTCAAATATAAGTGCAGATGATGTTGCAAAAGTAGCATATTTTTTAATGTCTGATTACTCATCAGCCATAACTGGCCAAACAATTTATGTTGATAATGGTTTCAATATAATCGGTTATTGATCAATATAATTCTGATTAATATCTATTTCAAAAGTATTATACTTGGATACATAAAAGGAATTGTAGTCAGATTCTGATTGAGTATTACGAAGGTAATCTAGAAAATTATCTGAATCAATTCTCTTTTTATCGATTAAACCAGAATTGATCTGGTCAACTTTTAAAAATAGATAATCAGATGATTCAAGTTTATAAGATACAAATTCTGAAGTAATAGGTTGATTATGAATTATTTTCATAATCTCGTCATTGTATGTTTTATCATATTTGTATACTGAAAATTTTTCATAATTTGTATTTTTTCCAGAATTAAGTAATTTTAGTTTTTTTTTCGCCAACTCATTTATAGTATTTACTCTTTTTTGTGTTTGCAATAATGCTCTTATTGCTTCTTCAGAATCACTTAATGATAATTGACTAGATGGAAAATAGTTTTCCATCTCAATAATAAGGACATCATCATTTGAGACATATATTGGTGGGTATAAATTTTGTTTAGATTTCGTAGCAAACAATTTATTGATAACATTGGATGATAAATTATCATCATTGTAAGTTCTGTCAATCTTTGGCGTCCTAAAATATTTGATGTTATAAGTTTGAGATATCTCTTTTAGTGTAATATTTTCTGAGTATACTTTTTCTTTTATGCTATCTAAAATTGCGAAATATTTTTCTGATCCCTTTTGAGAAGCCAGTTGAGCTTCTATACCATCTTTGACTTCATTGAAGCTTTTAGTTCCATCAGTATAATAGTCGATGAGTTGAAAAATATGTATTGCATTAGACTCTGACGTTATAAGTTTACTCTCTCCTTTTTTCATCTCACTCATATTTAGTCTTATTACATCTGGAAGCTCTTCGATACTTAGCTTTCCTAAATATCCATTATTTTTTTTTGTATCATCACTTACGGGGTATTTACTTGATATTTTTTTGATGGATACATTTGATATTATTTCTTTATATGCTTTTTCAGCATTCACTATAGCTGAGTTTCTGTCATCGATGATAGGAAACACCAAATGATTTACCTCATAACTGGGAGCAATTTTATACAAGCCGGACGATAATCCCACATTATATTTCTTCCTAAGATCATCTTCGGAAACAGCTATAGAATTAATAAACGAATTCTTAGTGATTCTTATATAATTGAATTGTGCTGCCTCATTCGATTTGAACGACTCCTTATGAGTCTCATAGTAATTATTTATATCATCAAGCGAAAGGTCCATACTATAATTTATGTCAGAAGCCCTAAGTATAAATAATCTCCCATCCTTAAGATGATAATTAGCGTTAATGTTGATTTTTTTATCATCGAGACTTAAAAGTGATGTCTCTGTAATAGACGATCTAAGCTGTTCCCTGATGCCCTTCTGATATATGTACTGTTCATATATCTCAGGGTTCATATTAATCATGAATAATCTTTTCTTGTAAAGTTGAGAACTAAATCCATTCTCATCTCTGAATGACGATGTACTTCTAATGTCATCAATAATAGACTCATCACTTAAGACAAGTCCAATATTAGACGAGATATTATTCTCTATATTACGTCTAATCAAATTATCTAATGTTATTTTCTTTATGAATTTATCAGTGTAAACTGGCGGAATACTACCTTGATAGTTTTTTCTGAGAACTTCTTTGAATTGTCCCATTTCTTGAAGAACAGTAGAGCGACTAACTTCTTGATCGTTCACTTTAAATGCATACTGTTCTTGATTAGTTCCGTAGTCCCCTACTCCTAAGAAGACTAATGGTATAGCAACTAAGACAACAAGTGTTACAGTAACCCAAGTTTTTAATCTATCTCTAATAAAACTTAACATAGCTAGTTAAAACAAACGGAGACGAAGGGACTCGAACCCTCGACCTCCTGCGTGACAGGCAGGCATTCTAACCAACTGAACTACGCCTCCGTGATTTGTATATTAACATAAAAAGATTATAACTAAAGAAGCAGCTTAAGCTGCTTCTTAGAATATATTTCGTTGGGTGATGTAAGAGTCGAACTTACGACCTCCGCCTTGTAAGGGCGGCGCTCTAACCAGCTGAGCTAATCACCCTTAATTAGGAATACTAATTAAGAGC
>MDTE01099081.1_pt1 | contig 56271 bp, 42 predicted proteins | sample 811231 | NCBI WGS metagenome assembly MDTE01 (sample SAMN05326651, study PRJNA326480) | marine metagenome | isolation source: seawater | place: Indian Ocean: Red Sea | collected 2010 | reverse complement strand
TATATACTGTACCGTCCCCAAAAGATGCCTTTGCTTCCCTCTGAGCAGCAAGATAAGATGATTCTAACTCCCCTGGTGAAAAAACTTCACGCATGCCTTTTCCGCCGCCGCCTGCAGAAGCTTTTAACAAAACAGGGTACCCAATCTCTGCTGCTAGTTTATGCAATTCATCTATTATTTCAGATAAAGAATTGCCAGATTCAAGTTCTGCTCCCGGAACTAAAGGTACATCTGCATCTAACATTATACGCCTAGCACGTACTTTATCACCCATTGAATCAATTGCCTTAGCAGGGGGCCCAATCCAAATTATCCCACTAGCTTCCACTAATTCTGCAAATTCTGCCCTTTCAGAAAGGAAACCGTATCCTGGATGGATGGCATTGGCGCCAGAAATCCGGCACGCATTGATAATTGCATGTTGTGATAAATATGTTGAAGAAAGTTCTGAACCTTCTAGATGGACTGATTCATCAGCTAATTCTGTATGCAAAGAACCAATGTCTGAATCATTGTATATTGCTACTGTTGAAAGACCCATTTCCTTGCAACCACGAATTATTCTACAGGCGATTTCACCCCTATTGGCAATCAAAACTTTTGTGAATTTAAAAGGCGCACCATCCATCCATGAGAGTCGGCGCATTTTCTCACTCCTCTGTTTTCCATGCTGGAACTCGCTTCTCTAAAAAAGAGGCAAGCCCTTCTTGTCCTTCCTCAGAACCCCGCATCTCACTTGTCTTATCCAATGTCCACAGGCGCAATTCTTCGTCAGATTCTGACCAACGATCGAAGGTTAGAGTTAGTCGTTTAGATTCTGCAACTGCCATTGGTCCAGTGGTTAGAACTTCTTTGATGATTTTATCTTCAACCCCATCTAATGATTCTGATAATTGGTTAATCAAGTTGATTCTTAGTGCGTCTTCTGCTCCAATACGCCCAGCTAACATCGATAAACGACGGAATTCTGCACTTCCTACTTTACGATATACATACGGCCCTATTACCGCTGGAAGAATTCCAAGTTTTCCTTCTGACAAAGCTATTTTAGCACTTGGTACTGAAATAACATGATCTAGGCAAGCAATAAGTCCGGCACCGCCGCCAAGAGCCACCCCTTGGATTTTACCAATAGTAAAGCAAGGATGAGCCCATAGGCTGTTGAATAATCTATCTAGACGTTCTGAATCTCTTCGGTTTTCCTCCGCACTCTTTGCCCCTGCATCTCTCATCATATTGATATCTGCACCTGCGCAGAAATGTTTCCCTGCACCACTTAACACGATTACACGTAGATAGGGGGCGTCGTTTTCGTCCTTGAGAGTACCGCGCTCACCAACAGATCTATCCTTAGTCCAATCAAGAACTGAGATAATTTCACTAATTAATTCAATATTGAGGGCATTATACACATCCTCTCTCGTAAGGGTAAGGTATGCTACTGGACCTTCAATTCTAAGGGAACAAAGGCTTGTTTCAGGCATCAAATTTCCAATTGAAAAATCAGACATCGCAATTACTCCTTTCACATCCTAAATATCCCATAATTAGTTTCTGGGAACTGAGCATTTAATGCTGCTGAAATACTTAAACCAAGTACATCCCTAGTATCTCGCGGATCAATAATCCCATCATCCCAAATACGCGATGTAGCATAATATGGAGAACCTTCTGTTTCGTATTTTTCGAGTATGGGGCGTTGGAATTCGTCTAATTCATCCCCTTCCATTGGAGATTTACCTTCCCTAGCTCTTTGTTCTTGTTTTACAGTAGTTAAAACACTAGATGCTTGAGGTCCACCCATTACTGAAATTCGTGAATTAGGCCAAGTAAACAAAAACCTCGGGTCATATCCCCTACCACACATGGCATAATTACCCGCACCATGTGACCCACCTATTATTACTGTAAATTTAGGCACAGGAGCACAGGCCACAGCAGTAACCATTTTCGCCCCATCTTTGGCAATTCCTCCTGACTCGTATTCTTTACCAACCATAAAACCAGTAATATTCTGTAAGAATATCAAAGGAGTTCCTCGTTGACCACATAATTCAATGAAATGGGCTGCTTTCAAAGCTGATTCACTAAATAAAATGCCATTATTAGCAACAATACCTACAGGATAACCATGGATTTTTGCAAAACCACAGACGATAGTGGGGCCATAACGTGCTTTAAATTCATGGAATCTTGAACCATCAACAACCCTACTAATTACTTCTCTGACATCATATGGCATACGATTATCCTCAGGAATTATTCCAAGTAATTCTTCAGGGTTATGATAAGGCGGTTCGGGAGTTGATATATCCAAAGAAACTTTGGAAGGAGGGGGTAAATTCTCAACAATATTCCGTACAATCCTAAGGGCTTCTGGTTCATCATCTGCAAAATGATCTGCTACACCTGATTCAACAGTATGAACTTCCGCCCCACCTAATTCTTCTGCTGTTACTTCTTCTCCAGTTGCTGCTTTAACTAGCGGGGGACCACCTAGAAAAATTGTCCCATTTCCTTTGACTATAATTGATTCATCACTAATAGCAGGCACATATGCGCCACCTGCTGTACAAGACCCCAATACTGCAGAAATCTGAGGAATACCTTTGCCACTCATAATAGCTTGATTGAAAAATATTCTACCAAAGTGCCCCCGGTCAGGAAAGACATCATCCTGCATTGGCAAAAAAGCACCTCCTGAATCAACCAAATATATGCATGGGAGATTATTTTCTTCTGCTATGTTTTGAGCGCGTATGTGCTTCTTTACAGTCATTGGATAATATGAACCACCCTTAACAGTAGCATCATTCGCTACAAACAAACACTCGCGGCCATGAACTACTCCAATTCCTGTAATAATTCCAGCACTATGTGCATTTCCATCATACAATCCATTAGCTGCTAAAGGACTAAATTCTAAGAAAGCTGTTCCGGGGTCACAAATTGAGTTAATTCGTTCCCGAGGCAATAATTTACCACGGCTACGATGGCGTTCTACATATTTACCTCCGCCGCCCTGGTTTGCGGCCTCTAAACGTCCTTCTAATGCAGCAATTAGAGCCTTGTTATGCTCCATGTTAGCACTATACTGCTCATCGCCCAAACGCACTGATGTGGGTAGTCTGTCCATGTCGACCCATAGGGTCGGAATCGAACAAGTGTTTGAACGGTGCGGCTTCAAACAGCCAAGATTAGCCTTCCTAGGTCCCTTAGGCCTGGAGCGAGGCCCACAGTCAACAACCCCAAGACAATCAATAATCTAAGGTGTAATTGGCGTTTTTCAAATCGCCACTCTGCAAAGAAAAGTACTACGACTATTGAAAGACACAATTTTACTGCTAGAAAACCCCATCCACCCCCAGTACCCCCCGCTGTACCGCCTGCTAAACGCATTACATATTCTGAAAGTACGTGCTTTTCTGAATATCCAAAGAAATCAACGCCTAACCATGATGCAAGCCCATCAACAAGTTGACCATAAACTGCAATTAACACAAGTGGATTTGCAAATGATGACCTACGAACTAATTGTTCAAATGCCTCATGTTCTTCGCCTTCACGAGCTTCCCAATCCGCCAAAGATTCACCATCTAATAGAACACCGGGGAGCCTGCCTTGATCAAGAATAATAGAATATGCTTCTTTACCACGATGGTAAAACATCATGAGTAATAAAACTGGAATAAATAAAATTATTAGAGGCCATAATACTAATTCACCTTCATCATATTGTAATCCCCCAAATTGAAATAAACTGATTAATGCAACCATACAAGCAGCCAATCCTGCTGAAAATAAGCCCCTTTCCAAATGCCCCCAATTTTTGAATATCTTATTAAATTGAATTATTTCAATTTCATAAATGTACCAACATATTATTGGGATAAAAATAATTGCAACAATATTTTCCCACATTGAAAATTCATAGAACAATAATAGATGAGCAATCACAATCACTGATGATGAAAAAAGTGGCATTAGCCAAGCACGATCAATGTCAATTCCCATTTTTGAAATATATGGGCTCATCAATCCAATCAATATAATCCAACCAGCTGTTTGAAAATGAATAAGTGGTGAAACAAACAATGAATCAATACCAGCAGAAAATAAACCGGCGTCCTCTATCACTTCTACTAATACAGCCCAGCAAACCCATGGAAGTAAAGAATAGAGCATCCGATCTTCAGAAGGAACGCCTAAACTCCTCAAACAAGCTGATATTGAAACGATAAAAGCTACTAAAAGTATTGAATAAGCAATAGTATCTACTGGATTGTAACTAGAATCTCCACCACCCTCACCTATGATGGGCTGAATGAAATTTACATCCACCAAATCCCATATTTGCCAATAATCAGCAAAATGACCTAGAAGGTAACCAATACCAGGAAGAGCAAGACCTAACCCCACAATAGAAAAGGCAATCAATTCGTAATTAGCAAATTGCTTATCATTCAATTGTTGACTAGGATGAGCTGGGATTTTCTTATCTTCTTCAATATTCATTTCATTTTCTTTAACATCTGAATTCTCAGAATTACTACCTTCAGTCAATCTTTCAATTAATTCTGCTTTGCGACCATAAGTTGGAAGTCCTTTCTCTTTTAACAACTCTTTCAACTGAACAACCGTCAGTAAATTTAAGTCACCCATAATGCATCACCAGGGTATTAAGATGAACTTCACTCTTCTTCAGATGGCTCACGATATTGATGTACATCCCTGAAAACTATTGTCTTGACCCCAACACTATCACGCAAAGAGCGAATTAATTGGAATTTAGCCATACCCCAAGATTGATCGTATCCAAGATATTCAGGAATTGTAATTGAGACATCGTCACCATCAAATTCCACCTCAAAATCTTCTGAGCCAGTGTTCATCTTTAACAAAGTGACTACTTTTTCATCTCTTTCTTCAACAACTTTTGTAATTCTATAATTATAACGAAGTGTCTTCCCTGCTAATTCGTGATTGAAATCAATTCTTGCGCGGCCCGCACGGAACATTACGAATCGACCCTTACGGCCACCAATCTCAACTGACTGACCTACTTGCAAATTCTCAGGATCTCTAACTTGACGCGCCAACTGTTGCGGGCCAAAGTATTCTACAGCATTGGAATCCCTAACACCATATGCTTTTTCTGGACTGATATCGATGTCATAATCTGTATCAATTTCAGCTTCAGCAAGGCTTTCTTCGAAACCTGGAATTAAGCGTCCTTCCCCAATTGTCACACAAAGAGGCTCATAATCACGGTTCTCTTCATGCGAATCATTAGACTTAGCAGTCTCCTCTCGCGTAGTCTCAATCAAATCTCCAGATTCAACATCGTATAGGTCGTAATCGATGTAGACAATAGTACCTTCTTCCATAACATACCACTTCCGCCCCTACGGGGCGAGCCGGCGACCGACTCTCCCTTTATGAGTAAGCCGGTAATTATAAATCTAATTTTAGGTCATTTTTTCCTTCTAATTAACGGTTCAGAGATGACCCAAATTGAAAATGATGAAAGAACAATCATCGTCCAACCAAGCCATACTAAATGACTACCAGGCAATTGATAGACAGTCAAACGAACGCGGTCAAGACCTATCTCACCAGTACCCATGTTAATCCCATCCGATACATTCCCTAACTCTTGGGTTTGTGACCAATCGAAGATGAATACCGTATCTCCACTCCATGAAGAATAACGACTAACTTCGCTTCTTGGGAAGCCATTGGAATTGTCAAACCTAAGGATTCCAGGGTTGACTGTTCCTAGTAATTTATCAGATTCATCACGTATTTCAATTTCAGCCCCAAGAAAACCATCCCCTACAGAAAATCTATCCATATATGTTTCATTATTAGAGGAAAGTATTGTCCATTCGGTAAATGTCAAATAAAATCCTTCATGCGATACAGCGTCCCCCTGAACTAATACCACTTGATGACTTGGATCCGTTCTATCTACCAAGGTTGTGGTGAAAATATGGCCCACTAATAACAACAACATACCTAAGTGAGCAACATGAGAAAGAGCACTGCGTAACTTTGCAATTGAATAACCTTCAGCAGTTTTACGAATTAAACTGTAAGCCATTCTAAACAAAGAAGGAATTGCAACCAATAACATGGGCAATAATAACCAAGCAACATCCCCACGAGAAACTACATCACTAAAATATTCATTACTATCTCCCACCAAAGGAATATTGAAAAATGAACCTAAAATTATTCCAATTGAAACAAATATAACCAATAATAATGGTATCCATTTAGAAGGAACTGTTTTCTTCCAAGAATAAGTTGTTAGAGATGCTACAACAAGTAGAATTATTGCGCCGCCAAACATTTCATGCATACCTGGTGATGGCCCATCAATCTCAGCAATTAGTAACATCCAAGTTAATGTTAGGTAAATTATTCCAAGAACAACCGGAGCATAACGAGCAATTCGTTGTTGGACCTTAGATAAACAAAAATCTGAAAGGTAATTGAATAATGTCCTCTCATCATCGGATTCCTTCAATAAAATTGGCCATAGGAAAATTAACAATGCTAATGCAGCACTAACAACATCAATTAGATATGCATAAGTCGAAGTCAAAATAATAATTATACCAGTTACTGTCCAAATGTTGTCCGATTTCATTTTAGATGAATCTTCTTCATTTGAATCCCTAACACTGATTTTCAATACCATCGTTAAACATAACAAAAATCCAACCACAATTTCTCCGATAAAATAAGAGAGAACAAAAATGGAAATTAATGAGAATAATTTGTGTTTTTCGCCTAATACTTTAGACAAAATTGTGTTTGGTGGAGCGATTAGAACAATCAACGAAGTGAATGAAATTAAGTAAATAATTATAGGAGGTAATAATTCAATCCAACTATTTTGTGAACCAAATAAATCTGTTGAAATAAATCTCGATAAAGGAATTGCAAGAATGAAAAACAAAGAATAGATACTTCTCTGTTGCCAACGCTTTTTGTCCCCAAGACCACTTTGTTCCATTACTAACCATGCAACCATAATTGCTAGAATTGTAACCAATGATACAAGATAAGTCGTAATCTCCGTCCCAGCAAGTCCTTCCCCTTGTAATTCTATGATTCTACCAATAGCAGAATCACTTCTGCCATCAATTTTATCTCCAATAAAGGCATGAACTGATGCCCACACCCCATTAGCCCTAGTTACCATAGTAGCATGGATTGAAAACCAACCTGGTAGAATAGCTAATGGAACTGCCCATTTTGATGATTTTTTGCTAGGAGAAATCCGTAAATGTAGCAAAATTAGTAGGCAAAGCCAAGGTAGTAATGAAGCTGTTTCTACTGGATCCCATGCCCAATAACCCCCCCAATCTAAAACAGTGTAAGCCCATAAACCACCCAGACCAATACCTAATGTACCAACTGCAAAAGCAGAACGGGCAGCAGGGCTTACGATTTCACGGACATTATTTATTGATTCATCTTCACTGAAAATACAAGCCAAGGTTTGAATCATTACAATCATGCAAAGAGAATAAAATAAGTAAACTAATGGTGGATGTAATACCATTAAATCTGTTTGTAATAATGGATTTAACTCACCCAACCAACTGCTTTGTGCTAATCTAAATGGCCGCATTATTAATGCTAATGTCAACAGAGTCAATATTACACCGTTTAATATTTTTCTCATTAATATGGCACAATCACCACGCCCCTTAATCTGAAAGAATAAACCACAGGCACCAAGCAAGCCAGCCCAGAGTAATGTGGGCCCCTCTCTTCCAGCCCATACAGCACTAATTCTGTAAAGAACGGGCATTTCCCCTCCACCGTAAAGTCTTACAAGTTCATAAGAAGTAGAATTGGTAATAAATAGAAAAGTTAAGACCAAGAAAGGTTGGATTTGTAATAGTGCTATACCTCTCGGAACCCATTTATGCAAATCATCCGATAAGCTATCCCATGGAATAAATAAAGCCGCAATCGATGCTGCTAGTGCCACCCAAAGAACCCACAGCATAATTTCCTCGAACAAGGAAGAGGAGATGGCAATTTCGGTACGCCAACATTAATTTAATCAATTACCAACCATAATACTTAGCTCGGCTATATCCAAATGCAAGCATTGCAGGAATAATTCTTTTGAAGAATAATCCTGGCCTACGCAATAATATACGGATGCCAACCATGGCCTTTCCAGTTAATCCCATTGATGACATTTCATCGGGAAAACAGCGGCCCATCACAGACATCTCTTCATCGCTTAAAGAATAAAGTGCTGTTTTACCTTTCAATATTTTTTCATATGGAGGGAATTCATTCTTCCATAATTCTGGATACGAACTTAAATTGTCTGCCGACGTATCCCCTAACTCAATTGCTTTGGCTGCAGTATTTGCAGCAAAAAATGCTGACTTAAGTGCCAAGTGAGAACCGCCCTCAAACAAAGGAGAAGTAAAACCAGCAGCATCACCAACCAACATCAAACCATCATAGTGAGTTACTTCGTGGGGGCCTGAAATTGGTATTGTTCCACCGAAGGCGTGATTACCCTTTTCTTTCCAAGGGGGTAGAATTTGTTCAAGGCCCTTAAAGTGGGTCGCCTCGATAAATTCATCAAGTGCTTTTTTTGTCCGTGGCTTGTCTTCAGTAACTAGTCCAACATTAGCCCTACCATCGCACTTTGGTATCATCCACAGGTAGCCCTTTTCTGCATATTTAGGCCACATGTAAAAGTCTAGATAATCATCAGTGGGGACTTCTAACATTTCATATTGCATTCCTGCAATAACTTTAGGCCTAGGATTTAGAGATAATAACTTTGAACACACACCACCTACACCTGATGCGTCAATTACAATTTTTGCTTCAAAAGGAAAATTCTCTCCTTGTCCTTCACATAACCAACCATTGAAATTCCCGTCCTTCTCAATTCTCTCCATTGATGTCAACTTATGAGATAAATGAACTGTTGCTCCTTCTGACTCAGCCTTTTCTGTTAGCCAACGCTCAAACAAATGTTTCTCCAACACATAACCAGGCTCACTCAATTTCTTTGCTGTACCATCTGGAAATAAGACTCTGATTCCATTAACATGTTTAGAAATTACATCCTCTGGCAAATCAATATTTAGATTTTTTACAGCAACTTCAGATATACATTCACCACAATGTACAGGGGTACCAATTTCCGAATGATCTTCAATAATAATGACATTTAATCCATGACGGGCGGCATGCAAAGCGGCAGAAGCACCACCTGGACCTGCACCGATTACGAGGACTTCGCACTCTGTCGCACCAACCCCCATGTATGCACATGAAGGGGACTTGCTTCATGAATAACTCGGTCAAATCTCAAATATATTCAATATTGATGTTTCTTAGGTGATAACCCCTCGCGAGCCTGTGGGATGGAGTAGCCTAGAACATTTCGTGGCCGCCTTGGAAGAAGGTGGACACGTATTGAGAATCCAACGACCTGTTGACGTTGAATTAGAAGCAGGCTGCATTGCTGATAGAGTAGTAAAAATGGGTGGAAAGGCAATAATTTTTGAACAACCGAGACTCCCAAATGGAAATATATCTAAAATGCCACTAATAATGAATTTATTTGGTAGTCATGAAAGAACAAAAATGGCTCTGGGAGTAAATGAATTTTCAGAGATTGGAAACCGATTGGTCGGAATGATGAAACCAGACATTGCTACAATCTCCAAGAAACCATGGAAAGGAATATCTCTCGCATTACAAGGACTACGAATGTCTCCAAAACGTGTGAAAAGAGCACCTTGTCAAGAAATTATGATGAAAAATCCTGATTTGACTAGAATACCTATTCCCAAAACTTGGCCAGACGACGGTGGGCAATTCATTACCTTACCTTTAGTAATTACAAAAAATCCGGAATCAGGTGAACATAATATTGGTATGTATCGTTCACAAATTTATGGCCCAAAGGAATGTGGATTACATTGGCAAACACACAAACATGGAGCCGAACATGCCGATTCAAATCAAGTAAATGAAAAGGTGCCTGTAGCAATTTGTTTAGGGGGTCCACCCGAATTAATTTTCAGTGCAATTGCCCCACTACCTGACAACCTATCTGAATTTATGTTTGCTTCATTTCTAAGAAATAAAAGACTTCCCTTGGTAAAAGCGAAAACACAAAATCTGTGGGTCCCTGCTGAATGTGACGTAGTAATCGAGGGTTATTATGTACCAGGAGAGACTAGAACTGAAGGGCCTTTCGGAGACCATTTCGGATTATACAGCCTAGAAGGAGATTATCCAGTAATGCATGTAACTGCAATTACCCACAAAACAAACCCATTGATTCCAATGACAATTGTAGGATTACCCCCTATGGAAGATGGTTTTCTAGGGGAATCAATTGGTGATTCATTTTTACCAGTATTAAATTTTCAACATCGTGACGTTGTAGATCTATTTATTCCCCTACAAACAGGGTTTCATAATTTAGCAATCATTGCCTCAAAACAAAGATACCCACGTCAAGCAAGAAAAACCTGCCTAGGGCTACTTGGGGCAGGACAATTAATGTTCACTAAAATTTCTGTTGCAGTTGATGCTGACCATAAAGTAAAAGATTTTAATGCACTATTAGATGCTTTACATCAAAAAGTAGAGCCCGCATCTGATTTAATAACTATTCAAGGCATGGTTTCTGATACTCTTGATAGTTCATCCCCGTGGGAGAATGTTCATGATAAATTATTGATTGATGCAACTACTATACCGCACAATGACCCACGAAAAGGAGGCGCAGGAATCCCAAGAGGTAGTAGTTTTGACGCGACACCTGATTGGAGAAGAGGTTTAATCGATGCGCCTGGAGTTTCTGTTGACTTTTGTGCGAAAGTTAGGGCTATGGAATCGGTAAGTGAAGCGATATTATTACGACCTTCTATCATGGTTATCACTACTAAAATAACTCATGGTCCTGATTCAAAAATAGGAATGAAAGCAATTGAAGACCCAAATTCATGGGTGGCTCAAGTGGATTCAAGTAGAGAACAGAGAAAGAAAATAAAGCAATTGATGGATTTAATTTGGCAATTGGAAGATTCAGAGAATCTTAGATGGCTATTTATCACCGATGATGATGTCAAATTACATTCCGCAGGAGCCAATCAAAAACTGTTGTGGCAAAAACTGTAAGATTTGATGTGGCCAGAGATCTATACTTTGACTCTCAAAGAAAAAGAATTTGTTGGGATGCCACCACTCCAATTCCACATCCCGGAATCCAAGCAATCAAAGATGCAGGACAGCCGACAACCGATTTTGATTCCCTTATTCCAATTAGAAGCTGGCCACCTCTTACATTACATGATACAGCCACACTAACCAAAGTGACAAACTACGCATCTCTTGATGGGTATGAGGAAAATAAATGGGAATCTAATGGTTCAGGGTGGTGAGAATGGGAGCAAAGGAAATACTAGAGTTTGTAAAAATTGAACACACACTCTTCTCCCTACCTTTTGTCCTAATTGGATACATACTGGCCTACAACCAATTCATGAATGACCTACCAAGTAGTGAACTTGGATGGTTGCGAATTGATTTGGTTTGGATACTTATCGCCGCAATTGGAGCTAGGGGTCTTGCAATGTCTCTAAATCGCATTATTGACCGCGATATTGATGCAGCAAATCCCCGGACTGCAAACCGACATCTCGTATCAGGTTCAATGTCACTGAATACTGCTTGGACCCTTGCTACAATTTTTTTCGGCATGCTCCTCATTGGAGCTTGGATGCTTAACGAAGTAGCATTGATGATGGCTTGGCTTCCTGTATTGGCCTTCATAATCTACCCATACACAAAACGTCACACTTGGCTGTGTCACTTTTGGCTAGGATTTTGCCTAGGACTAGCGCCAGCAGGAGCATGGGTTGCAGTCGCTGCGGATGTACATGGATGGGCTGCAATTACAGGATTACACGAAAATCACAATGACATTCTTTGGTATCCAACTATTTTTTTCATTTCTCTAGGGGTTGCTCTCTGGATAACAGTTTTCGATATTAATTATGCACGCATGGATATGGATAGTGACAAAGAAAGTGGAATTCATTCATTCCCTTCACGATTCTCTGAAGAAACTACTACTAGAACATCTGTACAACTAACTTTACTATGGTTTGCATGCTTTGCTATATCTAACCCTATGGATGAAATTTGGTTTCTTGCTGCTGCTGGATTAATGGCAATTCTTAACATTGGAGTAATCATAGGACGTGAAAAATTCAGCGACTTCCAAACAACTCTTTTCCGTGTATCAATGCTTACAGGTTGGATCCTATTAATGGCCATTATTTTAATGGAGCCTGAAAAGCATTCATAGTAATGATGAGGTGATAATATAACAAAATTAGCAGTGATAACTGGTGGAAGTAGGGGGATTGGCGCAGCTACCGCACGCCGTTTAGCTTCAGAGGGGTATCGCTTGATTATTACATACCATACAGATGCCCAAGCAGCAGAGAAGGTAATTGCTGATGTTAGAGAATTAGGTTGTGATTGCGTCGCAGCAAAAGTAGACTGCTCAGATGCAGGAGAGGTAATGATTCTTGCAGATCACCCCTGGGTAAAAGAAGGAGTGGATGCACTCGTTTTGAACCATGCAATGTATCAACGAGGGAAAGCAGAAGAACTAACTCTAGATGCACTTTTACAAACCATGAATGTGAATTTTACTGGTTCCTTCCTTGTATGGAAAGGGCTCTCCCCACATCTTTCCCATAATGCCTCGATTGTGATTTTAGGAAGTCAACTTGGCATTAAAGGAACTGCTACTGGTGCTGATTATTCTGCTTCAAAAGGAGCATTGCATAGTTGGGCTCGGTCACTTGCGATTGATGTTGCCGCAACTGGACAAAGAGTGAATGTAGTTGCGCCTGGAACTATTGATACAGATTTAGTTGCAAATGATACCCCTTTGAAGAGAAGTGGACGAGAAGAGAGCATTCCAATGGGAAGATTGGGACGACCTGAAGAAGTTGCAAATGTAATCTCATTTCTCTTATCTGATGATTCTAGTTATATCACTGGTGCAATATTACATGTTAATGGTGGACTATATCGCCCATGAGTTGAAGGGTAAAGTATTCTTGGAGAAATTATGGGAGGAGAAGAGGTCGACCCTTTCGACCTTACAAAAGCCATCGATGGTACAGTGATAGGAAGATTAGACCCCACAGAATCATGCTTTATTCTAAAGGCTGAATTTCAACCGGCTGGCGATCAAAAACAAGCAATTGAAAAATTGCTTTTTCAATTACAAAATTCACAAGAGCGTGCGGTCCTATTAGGGGTTACCGGATCGGGAAAAACATTTGCAATGGCACATATTATTGAACAATTAAATTTACCAACTCTTTTACTTAGCCACAACAAAACATTAGCACGCCAATTGTGGCAAGAAATGTCTTCACTTTTCCCAAATAACGCTGTTGAATACTTTGTAAGTCATTATGACTACTACCAACCTGAAGCATATCTACCTAAGCGTGACCTATATATTGACAAAGAAATGCAAATGAATGAGCGCATAGAACAAGAAAGGTTTGCTACTGTTGCATCTTTAGTCTCAAGGCCGGATGTAATTACCGTAGGAACTGTTTCATCAATATATGGTTTAAACCCCCCTGAAACTTTTCTCAAACAACACGTAAGAGTGCATGTAGGCCAACAAATGGCCCCATTAGAGCTAATAAAACAATTAGTAGAATTACAATATCAAAGAGTTATTGGAGAAATAACCCGCGGTGAAATAAGATGCAGGGGTGAAGTTGTTGACATATGGATGCCAAGTCGTGACGACCCTTTAAGAATCATATTCGATTTTGATGGAGTCAAAAAAATTCAGGTTTGCGAAGCCGTTTCATGGGAAGTAATCGATGAATTAGGGGAAGCCTGGATTCATCCCAAAGAATTCTTCATGACTAGCCCTGAAAGATTCCAGCAAGCCATTGAAGGCATTGAATTTGAATTAGGCAAACGCACCCATGATTTAGAAATTGAAGGGAAAGAAATGGAAGCCCACAGACTAGAAACAAGGACCTCGTTTGATTTAGAAATGTTAAAAGAAACGGGCCATTGCAAAGCGATAGAAAATTACTCTATGCATTTCGATGGACGTAAACATGGAGAAAGGCCTTACTGCTTACTTGATTTTTTTGCCGCATCTGCTAAACAATTCCACGGAGATAAAAGAAAATTCTTAGTAATAATGGATGAAAGCCATGTCACACTCCCCCAACTTAAAGGAATGTACGCTGGCGACAAATCTCGCAAAGAATCATTGATTGAACATGGCTTTAGGTTACCATCTGCAGCTGACAACCGCCCACTAATGATTCATGAGTTTCAACAATTAGTACCCCAAATGATCTACGTTTCAGCAACCCCTGGTGAACGTGAACTGAGACATCTTGCGGAAGTCACGGGACAAAACATACCCCGTGATTTATTACATGTACCAGGAGGAGGCGGTTCTCTAGAACCTGAAATAAAAAAGCCGAAAAAATCACCAAGTTTACTCAATACTTTACAAGAGATTGAGGGAGTTGTTAAAATGGAAATAAGGCCAACCGGCCTCTTAGATCCAAAAATAGAAGTTCGCCCAACTGAAGGACAAGTGCAAGATTTACTAGACGAAATAAATGCCTGTGCGAAAAATAATGAACGCGTGCTAGTTACAGTCCTAACAATTAAATTTGCAGAAGAAGTTTCCGAATACTTGCAAAGAATGGGCGTTAAGGCCCATTACCTACATTCAGAAATAGATACTATTGAACGCTCTGAAATTATTAAGGCATTGCGTATTGGCCATATAGATGTGATTGTGGGGATTAATTTACTAAGAGAAGGACTAGACATTCCTGAAGTATCTCTAGTAGCAATTTTTGATGCTGATCGTCAAGGATTCCTAAGAAATGAAAGATCGTTATTACAAACAATCGGTAGAGCATCCCGTAATGAAAATGGGAAAGTAATTCTTTATGCTGATTCAATGTCTGAAGCAATGATTTCATCTATTTCTCAAACAGTAGAAAGAAGAGAACGCCAAAAAGAATTCAATGAAAAACATGACATAACACCTAAAACAATTCAGAAAACACTCCCCATTATGGGCATTGAAGCAAATGAATTACTCTCCGGCACCTCAGGTAAAGCCACGTCTGGCGGAAAAAGATTTGTTGGAGGAACTTCTGGACAATCAAGTAAAATCCGTGATGAAACTGATATTGCAAAAAAGTTCAAACTTGGGACAGACAAATGGAAATCACATGATGATGCGTTATCAAGAATCAGCCAGCCAACTTGGTCGGATGTTGCTGAATCCATAATAGTAGACAAAACTGAACCAGCAAAGAAGGAAATAAACCATCTAATTATACGACTTAGAAAAGAAATGAATATTGCTGCCAGCAGATTAGAATTTGAGAAAGCAGCCCAATTGCGAGATAAAATTTTCCAATTGGAAAATAATTGTTAATCAAAAGAGGATGATTGAAATCTCAAACACGTCTGAGAGGCGTCATGGGGAAGCGCCTAGAGATTGTAATAATGACGCGTGGCCCTGAGTTATACAGCACCACTAGGTTAGCCGCTGCAGCACGTAGAGCAGGACATGGAGTAAGTTATCTTAATCCAACGAGATGCACCATTGATCTTTCCAAAGAAGGTGCCACAGTATTATACAACGGAGACAAAATTGTCCAACAAATGGATTGTATTGTCCCCAGAATTGGGGCCTCAATTACTAGGCATGGATTGACGATTCTAAGACAGTTTCAAGCTGCTGGAATTAAAGTTCTTAATCATAGCAATGGTATCGCCGCTAGCCGTGATAAATTACGTGCGCTGCAAAGATTTGCAGCTTCTGAATTACCAATACCTAGAACTGCCTATGCTAGAGGGGCTGCAGATTTACACCCCTGTATTGAGACTGTAGGGGGGCCGCCCGTTGTTCTAAAATTACTAGAAGGAACACAAGGAATTGGAGTAATGCGCTGCGATACTGTAGCTAGTGCTGAATCGGTAATTGATGTCCTAGCACGATTACACCAACCAATTATTGTTCAAGAGTATATAGGAGAATCAAATGGATCAGATATTAGAGCCATTGTTGTTGGTGAGAAAGTTGTTGCAGCAATGAAAAGAACTGGTAAAAGTGATGATTTTCGTAGTAACCTACACCGTGGCGGGACGGGTGAAAATGTTGATTTAAGTCCTGAAATTCAGCAAATGTGTATAGATGCATGTAAATCTCTAAGGCTAAAATTTGCTGGGGTTGATCTATTAGAATCTAAACGTGGACCACTACTTATGGAGGTAAATTCATCTCCTGGGCTTGAAGGAATCGAAAGAGCTACAGGCGTTGATATAGCAAATGAAGTAATTCGTGAAATCGAAATGATGTGTGAATGACCGCTGAGTTCATTTTAGATATGCTAGTCCGAGGGGACATGGTGAAACCAGATGACTTTGATGTTCCGGTTGAAGATTATGATTTTTCAACAATTGATTCGCCTACATCACTGATAGAACAAATGGCTAAAGCCGGTGGTTTTACTGCAACAAAAATAGCAATTGCAAAAGACGTTTTGAATAATATGTTTACAGAATTGGATGCATCCCCACATGAAGGTAATACACACCTTAATTGGCTTTCTTTTCCAGCTTGTCTATGCGCCACAGGAACCAGAGGATTTTTCGTTGAAGCATTGAAAAGAAAACGGTTTAATGTTGTTATTACAACTTGTGGCACCTTAGATCATGATATTGCAAGGACATTCCGTAACTACTACCATGGCGCATTCGAATTAGATGACGTAGAACTAGCAGATCATGGATTAAACCGACTGGGTAATGTCATTGTACCAACTTCTAGTTATGGAGATATTATAGAAGAAATTCTAACTCCTATGTTAGAAGAAATTGACAATGAAAGAAGGTCAAGTAATTCTGAAAATCCATGGCAAGGATTTGGGACTGTAGAACTATGTTGGGCTATAGGTGACCGGATTAATGATGAAGGCAGTATTTTACATTGGGCAGCAAAAAACAGGATTCCGGTGATTATACCTGGCATTTACGATGGTTCGGTCGGCGCTCAACTTTTTATGCATCGTCAAAAAGCGGGTGATTTCAACCTAGATTTGTTAGCTGACCAACAACTTCTTTCAGACTTAGTTTGGACTGCTGATTCATCCCACGCATTGATGGTTGGTGGCGGGATTTCAAAACATCATGTTATTTGGTGGAATCAATACAGAGGTGGGCTAGATTCTGCAGTTCAAATTACTACGGCACCTGAACATGATGGATCACTTTCAGGTGCAAGGTTACGTGAAGCAATAAGTTGGGGGAAAATAAGAGCTGAAGCACCACAAGTAGTTGTTGAAGGAGATGCTTCAGTGATTCTGCCAATATTAGGTTCTAGTTTATTCAATGAAAATTAAGTTAATCTATGTGCGATGCATTCCATCAACCCAATACGAAAGGGCACTCTAGGGCGCCAGCCATAATCGTCAACTAATTGCAAAGCTGAATGAAGTGGCGCCAAATCCGGGCGTTCTGAGACACCCACATATTCAATTGATGGGTGGTGATTTTTTAAATTTTCCAATTGGAAACTTTGGTTTTGTGCGGCCATCGTACGTGAATAAAGCATGTCCAATTCAGCACCCATCTCCTCATTAGTCCAACAGCGCCGCCCACAAACATCTATGCGCCCATTAGGCAAACAAGTGATTAGTTGAACAATCATGTCAACAACATCACGAATATGGACCCAATACCTTGACTCACCACTAGGTGATTTTCCTGATGGATTGGCCAACCAATCTAAGTAATCATCTATATCGTTTGGACCCCATCCATTTGAACCTCCAGGGACATACAGATCATGAATCACTATCTCACATTGTGAGCTGGATAAATAATCTCTAGTAACTGTACTTGGCCGAATTAATAAATCACAATCAACTGATTGGCCACCCTCCCAACAAACAATATGCAACCCATTTGTACTATGTACAAATATTCCTACACGCTCTAAACGTTCAATTAGATGTTTGGCAAATGCTGAATTATTGCCATCAGTTAATTGTATTGAATCCATAACTACACCTAAACCATCACACATCATATATCTAATATCAACAAAATACCAATTGCTCAAACAATGGCATGGAGTAGTAATTATCAATTCTTTGTTAAAGTATACTGGAAAGAGAGTTAATCATAAACAACATCCCTCGATAAATAATAATAACATATACAGAAATTTGCAATTGATAAATAGATTTTTCAATTGAATAATTGAACCACCTCCACTACATTGAAAGAGTCAGATCATCCAATAGCTTTCTAATGCTTAACAGAAAAATGATTAGCAATATAATAAATGATAATATTGATACCTATGACCTTCAATAATATGCCTCGCCGTCAAAACCATGGCTAACAAATAATTATCCGTCATTCCAATTGGAATTATAAAACGGATAAAACATTATTTCTGATTTTTATATTGGTAAAAAATAGTTGAAAATAATATAATAACAATATAATAATGAAAAAATATGGGTTTAATATATTTTAATCACCCAATATGAAAATCTTGGATTATCAGTCTTTTTCAATTGAATAATAAATTTAGATTTCTACAGATAGTTAATATACTGACTTGGGGCGTAGCCACTTGACCGAGACATGGGATGTACAGGAATAGTGAGGGAATAATAATGACAGAAGAATCGTTTATGATACAAGAATTGTTACAACGCGAGGTTTACGTTAAACAAACGCGCGTGGGAGTGATAGTGGGTGAAAGATTTCATCCGAATGAAGATCGTGTTCAATCACTACGACTACAAGTGGATGATGGTGTAGCGGGACAGTTCATGAGGAAGCCTGCCGAATTCGCACCCCTATCAAAAGAGCTGCTACACAGTATTCAACCCGATGGCAGTGTTAAGTTATCAAAATCTATGAGAGAATTACAGCGAAGGTGGAGAGATACTGTAAGAATTGATGAAAAGTTATACGCGCCTGACGAATTACTTGACCGAGCTGTGCTAGATACTCAGGGCGAAGACCTGGGTGAAGTTGTTGGCCTAGTAAAAATCAAAAGAACATACAGAGGTATTGTAGTTAAAGCGCGTTCAATGTTAAGGCGAAGGTACAGACTAGAAACTGATACCGTCAACATACCAGTTCAATTCTTAGCTAGGACTAGCCCACGATTAGATGAAATTATTTTATCACGCACATTTGAAAAATTAATGGGGTTGCCATCTTACTTGAAATTAAATTCAGGAGAAATCCATGAAGAAGATTTTGATGAAGAAGAATAATTGCGATAGGAATCGTTTAATTCACCCCCTTTGTGGCACGGCTCGCTCTGGGCGGGTAGCTTAGTTTGGTTGGAGCACCCGGCTGATAACCGGGAGGTCGCAGGTTCAAATCCTGCCTCGCCCACCAGGCATCTCATTCAAACGATGTAATCCTTTAAATTAGCCCAAATATGGCGAATGTATACATTCTACTATTCAAAAAGGACATGAACGTGTCGCGTGTCGCGAATATTGAGGAGAAGCACGTGCCGGTAGTCTCAGGTAGTATTGATAGTGACTTAGCAGAGAACTTGGCAAATAATCTAGGGTGGGAGCACCATAGACTCATTGCTAGGCGTTTTCCTGATTCAGAAGCATATGTTCGTGTGCCCTCAAAAAGTATTGAGGCCGTCCGTTCCGAGACAGTGGTTGTCGTTGCCACAACATTCCCTGATGAAGGAATAGTAGAAGCATTGCTAATGCTCGAGGCAATACGAGACGTTCGTTCAGGCAACTTACAAAATCTTGAAGGATCGGGGCCAGATAAACTGGATGACGTTGGCCCTGGTATTTTCCTAGCCATACCTTATTTCGGCTACAGTAGACAGGATAAACGGTTCCAGCAAGGTGAAGTAATATCTGCTGCACTGATTGTTCGCTTACTTGCAAGACATATTGATGGTCTTATCGTCTTAGACATACATGCGCCGTCTGTACTTGATGATTTTGAAAAGCCTCTTGAATTTGTTTCAGCTATGCCCGAAATTGCCACTCACTTGAAATCAACCATTAATCCCGATTTTATACTAAGCCCTGACAAAGGAGCAATTGACCGCGCCTCGGAAGTGGCCAATCTAATTGATTGCAAATTTTCTTATCTTGAAAAGACTAGAATTGATGCCCATACAATTGAACATAAACCTAAAGATTTGGATGTAGATGGTTCCATTGTAGCAATTGTTGACGATATGATTAGCACTGGCGGAACTATTTGTAAAGCAAGCCAAGCATTGCTTAATCAAGGTGCTAAAGAAGTACATGCCGCTTGTACTCACGGATTATTTACAGGAGGTGCAATAACGCGCCTAGACGAGCACGTTAACGGCGTTCATGCCACCGATTCTGTTTCAAGAAATCCACGCGCTTTAGTCTCTGCGGCGCCGGCCCTTGCTAGAGGAGTCAAAAATCTTTCAAAAAGATTGAATTTATAGGATTTCCTCGTTTTGTATTTATTTAGTCAAATCGGTGCGTTTATACAGAATATGCCCTCGCCGTGAATCATACAGGAGGAAGTATCCTATGAGCGTACATATTGATTTTGAAACACCTGCCGACGTGCAGGATAAAGTATACGAGTTTGTGAAGAAGGTTGGAAAGGAAGGAAATGGCCGTTTCAAGAAAGGAATGAATGAAGTCATTAAAGTCTGCGAGCGAGGTGCCGCAAAACTTGTAGTAATGGCTGAAAATGTAGATCCTAGTGAAATGATGATGCCTATACCTTTGATATGCAAAGAACGTGGAATCCCATTCATTTATGTTAGTGATCAAGGCTACCTTGGAGAAGCTGCAGGGCTACCTGAAGGCCGCCCTACTTCTGCAATAGCTATTACTGAACTAGATGGTGCTGCTGATGAATTCAAATCCATAGTCACATCAGCAAATGAACTAGCTGGTAACTGAGGTGATTTTCAATGTCTGATGGTTGGCCTGCTGAAGTGGTTGAGATAGTCGGTCGCACTGGAATGACTGGTGAAGCTACCCAAGTTAAGGTGAGAGTCAACGACGCAGCAAACCCAAGAGATATTGGCCGAATAATAACAAGGAACGTTGTTGGGCCAATCCGAATAGGCGATATACTGATGCTAAAAGATACTGGTCGTGAAGCAAGGAAGTTAGGAGGCCGATAAAATGCCTGAACGTAGAGTGTGTAATTTTAGTGGTGAAGAAATCGAACCTGGGACTGGTACTATGTTTGTTCGTAAAGATGGTACTGTTCTTTGGTTCAAAAGTAGTAAAGCACGAAAAAACATGGTTAATCTCAAAAGAAATTCTAGAAAAGTAAAGTGGACCCGCCACTATGTAAAAGGCGGCATCCAGTAATTTTGATTTATTAGTCAAAGCGTTTTGCTTAAACAGGAGAGGCCGCACGGCGGCTTAAGTGAGGAACATGCAAACGACTTTCATTATGATAAAACCGGATGGCGTACAAAGAGGATTGGTCGGAGAAATAATCAATCGTTTTGAACAAAAGGGACTACGATTGGTTGGTTTAAAACAATTAATCCCATCCCAAGAACTAGCTGCGTCCCACTATGCTGTTCATTCAGAAAGACCATTCTATCAGGGGTTGATTAAATTCATCACCTCAGGACCTGTTGTTGCAATGGCATGGAGGGGCGTAGAAGCAATTTCTGTTGCTAGGAATCTAATTGGACCAACTAATGGGAGAGAAGCAAGCCCCGGCACCATTCGTGGCGACTATGCAATGGATATTGGGCACAACATTATACATGGAAGTGATGCAGAAGAAACTGCTGATTTTGAACTAAAACTCTGGTTTGAAGAAGAATTAGTAGAGTGGGAACGTTCTGCAGAAAATTGGGTTTACGAATAAATGCAACAAATGTAAGGTGATTGTTGTTTCAAATGAAGGTGTAAATTTATGTCGCAACAGAGGCAGCCGATAGTTGCGGTTTTAGGTCACGTAGATCACGGTAAAACAAGTTTACTTGATCATATCCGCTCTTTAGGGGCCGAAAAACGTTCATCTGTAATGGCAAGAGAAGCAGGGGGAATCACCCAACACATCGGAGCTACTGAAGTTCCTGCCGAAGTTCTCAACGACCTTTGTTCAAAACTGATGGGTGGTAAGAATTTCAATTCACCTGGTTTATTATTCATTGATACCCCAGGGCACCATTCATTTTCAACACTTAGAACTAGAGGGGGGTCGTTAGCAGATATTGCTATCCTTGTAATCGACTTTGCTGATGGGTGTAAACCTCAAACTTTAGAATCATTAAGAATATTAAGACAAGCAAAAACACCATTTGTAGTAGCATGTAACAAAGTAGACAGATTATATGGTTGGAAGTCAGAATTCGGTAGGTCAATGGCTCAATCAATGCGTGAACAAAGTAAAGATGTGTTGTCGCTATTTGATCAAAAGTACTGGCAATTAGTTGGGCAGTTTGGAGAACATGGTTTTAACTTGGAAAGATATGATAAAATTACCGACTTCACAAAAAATATCGCTTTAGTCCCTTGCTCCGCTAAAGAAGGTGAAGGAATCCAAGATTTGCTGACCGTAACAATAGGCTTAGCAGAAAAATTTCTCGCTGATCAATTGGGTGATTTTGAAGGATCGGCTGAAGCAACAATTCTAGAAATGAAAGAAGAGAAAGGCCTTGGAAAAACCCTAGACATCATACTACACCGCGGTACTTTAACAAAAGGCGATGAAATTGCCGTTGCTACGCCCGATGGCCCTTTAGTGACGAAAATTAAGGGAATGTTCTCGCCTAGGGGAATGTCTGAAATGCGTGACGCTGGTGATAGATGGGATGCTGTAAATTCTGTATCTGCTGCTGCGGGATTAAAAATAAGCGCACCAGACATTACTGAAATCTTAGCTGGGACAACACTTAGGGCAATTCCAGATGAAAATTCAAAACAAGAAATAATAGATATTACAGCAGAAGAATGTGAAATATCCATTGATTTAGATGAAGAGGGGATTGCAATCAAAGCTGATACACTTGGTGGCCTAGAGGCATTGGCATTTGAATTAAGGGGCCTAAAAAATAATTTGGATGAGCCAAGAAACATAAAAATTCGCTCGGCCACTATTGGACCTATTAATCGCAAAGATATACGTTCTGCTGCTATTTCTGATGACCCTTTTGAAAGAGTTATTTTATCTTTCAGTTCGGGAATATTACCAGAAGCGCAATCCGAATTGGATAAAGATGATTGTGAAGTATTACATATTGGTTCAGAAATAGTTTATCATATACTAGAGGAATATGAAAAATGGATAGAAGAAACGACAAAGAAATTAGAAGAAGAAAGTAGAGAAAATGTCATCCATCCTGGAAGAATTCTAATTCTAGCCGACCATGTTTTCAGGCGCTCCGGGCCAGCTGTAGTTGGAGTTAGAGTTCTTGGTGGAAGAATACAGGTTGGACAGCGGTTACTCACTATGGAGGGTGACAAGGCTGGACGAGTAAAATCAATTAGAGATGGGGACCATGTCCTTACTGAAGCCAAACAAGGTGATGAACTAGCAGTTGCGATAGATGGCATCACAATAGGTAGAGGTGTTGATGAAGAAGATGTGTTATTGGTAGATGTACCCGAGTCGCATGTGCGAAAATTGCGGAAGTTGAATATCTCACCAATAGAAGAGGAAATCCTAGGAGAGATAATCACAATACACCGCCGAAACGAACATTTTTGGGGTAGATGACCTTGAATTATCAATGACTAATTAACCCCATACCCTTTAGTACGAATCGGCAGCGTGATATTCTGTAAGCAGAGGGTTGACTATGCAAGCAACAATGGGAGGTGACGGGCGCACTCGTGATTTGATTGCTACCGTCAGTGCAATTTCGAATGGATTGATGAATGAAGTATCCAAGGTAATTATTGGAAAACAAGAAAATCTCAGAAAGGTCACAGTTGGAATTCTTTCCAATGGTAACATGTTGTTAGAGGATTTTCCAGGCCTCGCAAAAACCTTGCTAGCAAATACATTTGCCAGAGCGCTCGGATGTAAATTCAAGCGTGTTCAGTTTACTCCTGACTTATTACCATCCGATATCATGGGTACTTACATGTATGACCAAAAAGCAGGAGAATTCAAACTACGACCTGGACCATTGTTTTCCAATATCCTACTTGCTGATGAGATTAATCGAGCACCCCCTAAAACTCAAGCAGCACTGCTAGAAGCCATGGAGGAAAAGCAAGTTACAATTGAGGGTATTACACACAAATTACCCGCACCGTTCGTTGTATTAGCCACCCAAAACCCAATCGAGCAGGAGGGAACCTATCCACTTCCTGAAGCTCAGATGGACCGGTTTTTGATGAAGATGTCAATGGGTTATCCTGACCGTTCAGAAGAGAAAGCGATTCTTGCCCGCAGGAAATTAAGGGGTAAGGACGACCACGATGTACAGCAAATAACTTCACCTAAGAAAGTAGTTGCAATGCAAAAGGCATTGGAAACTGTTCATGTAGACCCTGCTATACTATCTTACATTGTAGAAGTGGTCCAGAGAACTCGTGAAGATCACCGAGTGGTTACTGGAGCATCTCCTCGTGCAAGCCAGTCTCTATTCAAAACAGGCCGTGCTGCTGCAGCAATAGATGGACGTGACTATGTAATTCCTGATGATATTAAGGGAGTTGCACTGCAAATTATTAGCCACAGAATCGTACTCAAGCCTGAAGCAAAGATTCGTGGAATTACCGGAATGCACATCACAAGAAAGATACTCTCAGAAGTACCTGTACCTGTAATTCAAACTGCTTAAAATAATGAAATTATTTGTGCCACTTGACGCACAAGTTATCGCGGTACTGATTAAGGTTCAAAGCAGAGGACGTAATAACAAGGAGTGGCGGAGTGGTATGGACCCATACAAAATGATTATTGCTTGTACTAACCAAAAAGGAGGTTGTGCAAAAACCACCACTGCTGTTAACATAGCAACAGCCCTAGCAAAAGGAAACGTTAGTAGAGGTATTAGCCCTGCAAAAGTATTACTCGTAGATTTAGATCCACAGGGCAACGCTTCTACTTCATTTGGAATCCCAACTAGTAAACTTGATCGTACGGTTTATGATTTATTGATGAATGATTTAGGTGAAGAATTGCCCGTCATTGAAGATTATCTGATTGCGCCTGAAGTTATCGCCGACTCCATGAAAGAGGCTTGGAAACAACAGCACCCCAACAAAAAACCACCCACCGAAATGGTGGAATTAGATAAGGAAGGGAAAATTGTTTCTTCAGGGGTAGAAAATTTATGGCTTTTACCTTCAAACATTCAATTATCTGGAGCTGAAATAGAATTAGCAACTAGAATTGGCAGAGAGACACGATTGAAAGAAGGATTAGCCAGTGCGATAAATGAATTTGATTACATTATTATTGATACCCCGCCAAGCCTTGGATTGTTAACAATTAATGCCCTAGCAATAGCTAATTGGGTATTAATTCCTGTTCAAACTGAATATTATGCACTTGAAGGAATGAGTCAGTTAATGAACTCTATTAAATTAATTCAAAGAAGAATAAATCCTCACCTAAAATTATTTGGAATCGCCTTGACAATGTACCAAAATACAAATCTCGGAAATACCGTTTCAGAAGAAGTCAGAACCCATTTCGAGAAGCAAGTTTTCAGTACTGTTATCCCCAGACAAATTGCAATTGCCGAGGCACCAATGGAGGGGGCTCCCGTCGTAATATTGAAAAAACCTAACAAAAGGAACAAAGGATCTCATGCTTATTGGTCTCTAGCCAAAGAAGTTTCAACTAGAGTAAATAAATTAAGGCGGAAATTTGGAATTAATGAAACTAGTAAATTACAATTACATAAACTGAATAATTCTGATTAAATAATTTCATTTAATATTGCCTTTGATGAATTAATAATCGTCAATAAAATACATTTTTTGATATGCCATCAACCGTCACACTTCTATAGATGGCTTTTACCAACCCTGTTTAGGCGATATAATGGGGTCCCCAAACATGACATCAGTCAGCGTTAGTTTTGATGTGAGAAGACAATTGAATTCAATGCGCGCTCTTGGTAATTATGAAATTGTAGATACTTTGCTTCTACACCTACTGAAAGAATATAGATTAAACCAAATAAAAAGAGATAGTGAATCATTGCAAGAATCACTAAAGACAATAGAAAATACAAATGTAAATGATTTAATTGCAAAATTAGATTTATCCCCATTCTAAGAGTGATAAAATGAAAGGACAAGCCCCCTCTTACTGGATTGATGCAAATACCCTAGTTAAGGGCTTATTCATTCAAAATAGTGATCAAAGAATGATCTTGGATATGGCTGCTTGTAACATAGTTGAATTACACGCTACAAATAAAGTTTGGAATACAATACTTTGGCTAATCACTAATAATATGAAAATTAATGGCCAACCAGTCATATCTGGACAAGAACTAGGTGAATTAAAAATGCGTTTACCAGTTTTTTTCCATTAGTTACTGTTTATTTTTTGCATCCCACCATTGATGGCCATAATAGGTCCATTGTTCCATAGTCCAACCTGCTGGTAGCCCACCTTCTGGTAATTTTGGAGCTTCCGGAGGTAATTCAGTGGTTATCTCAGGCTCAGGCTCAGGCTCAGGTTTTGCTTGGGTCTCTTTTTCATGTTCTAATTGTTCAATTTCCTCATTTGAACCATCATCAACAGACTCATCACTTTCAGAATCTGAATCATCAGAAAATTTGCTAGCATCTGGAACAGCACTTGGTTTAGCAATTTCTTCCGCCATATCCCATAATTGGTCTTCTGTAACCCCATCACCTAATTGCTCTCCTTCCCAACCCTTTTCATCAGTAATACCGCCTCGTGATTTGAATTCTTCTCCTTCTTCCCAAGCCTGCAATTCCTTAGTTGCATCCTGATGCGAATATTGGGCATCTGTAGCTCGCTTAGAAATAGATGTCTTGATTAGTCCTACCAAACCCCATATAGCAAGAATAAATGCAATTAAAGCGACGCCTATTCCGCCGCCAATAAATAAGAATTCTTTGAATAACTCATTTCTTTTTTCACTGGAAGATACTTTGTCTACATCTGTTTCTTCTACAATTACATATTTATCTGCACAATTAGAATAATCGTCTAACACCACTTCACAATATTGTTCCAATGTTTTTACTGTAGGGTCATTAGGGTCCCAATCAGCATTATCACCGACTCCATCTCTATCACTATCAACCCATTCTGTTTTATTAGTGGACCAATCCGTGAGGTCATCTCTCTCCCCACTATCTTCATACCCATCACCATCTAAATCAATACAACCAAATCGTGGAATTGTTTGAGCTATTCCGTTTTCATCAAAATAAATTGCTCTAGTACTATTACCCCATTCTGAAATGCAATAATCTGGATTGTTTGGAGAAGATAAATTATCTCCAAAATTATCTCCATCAGTATCACACCACTGAGTTGGGTCTTGAGGATATGCATCAGGACCACTTGGATTTAGAGCAGAACACTCTATCTCATCATTCAATGGATTACTATAACCATCTTGATCATTGTCAGGACAACCTTTGCGATCTTTAGTGGAAGTACCTGGTAAATTAGGACAACTGTCTGGGTTAGTCCCATCAGGATTATCACCTAATGTGTCTCCATCACTATCTGACCATTGGGTTATATCGTTAGGAAAATCATCACCATTCAAACCAACACTATTGTCCCCGTAACCATCACCATCTGTATCTTGGTATTGGTCTGGATTATTAGGAAATGCATCACCATTGGTTCCTTGGGCATTATCCCCATAACCGTCACCATCAGAATCAGCCCATTGAGTAGAGTCATAAGGATAAACATCACCATTCAAGCCAGCCAAGTTATCCCCGTAACCATCATTATCTGTATCTATTTGTTGAGTTCCATCGTTAGGAAATTTATCAACTGAATCTACTACTCCATCGCCATCAGAATCAATGTCAAACATTACAATTTCAGAATTGCCATAATAACTAGATAACAAGAAGAAAGAGGATTCAAGTCCGTTTGAGATTCCAACAATCCTCCCAAGCGAGGAGAAATGGTTGTATTGAGTTAAATTTGTTCTATGTAATAATGAAAGATGTCCGTGATGGGTACCAACTATCAAGTCCCCATTATTACCTTGTAAAACTGATTCAACAATTCCACCATTTGGTAAAGTTACATCTCCAGTTTTATTCCAATCTGAAATTGAATACGTAATCAACTGACCTGCTGTAGAAACTACTAACAAAGTGTTGCCATTATCAATTAAATAAAAACCATTTATTTCTGAACTAATATCAGTAAAATCTTGTTCTAAGGTCCCATTAGAAGATGAAACACGCATAACTAAATCTTTACCCCCTGAAACTATCCTACCATCGGGAAGTCCAATCACTGCTGAAAGTTTTACAAGATGAGGTTGAGTAGTAATCAATGTATCAACTGTATCATCATATTTCATCACATGACGATAACCACGGTCTCCAATCAATAAATCTCCTTGATTATCCCAAGCAACTGTATCTACACCATTGTTTACAGTAATAGAATATAATACTGAATGGAACTCGGTAGATACAACCTTTACACCTGAATCTGTACTAAATGCCAATCTATGTTGGATATTATCTATTGCACCGCTATTGATTTCAGAATTTAATGAAATATTCCACACCTGGAAAATAGAACCATCATCGCCAATATCAAAGGCAATCACTTCACCTGTCTCATTAGCAATGACTGTTAAACCATCATAAGTATTCCACCAACCAACAGTGCTACCATCAATTTGCTTAATATCACCCGCATTAGCAATACTAGTTGCTGCCGTAGGAGTTACAAATACAACCGGAATTAATAATGATATTATAATCAAAAAAACGAAGCCTGATTGACGTCGCATGAACCTTTGAAAAGGCTTCCACCTTTCAATGCGGCGATTGATTGATTAAATAACTAAATTAATTATTTTCAATTCATTCTTCTTCTTGAGAATCCTGGCTAACCGGAATTAAAGTAGGACTAATTGGATTTAATTTAGCCATTTTAGGAGAACCCGTAGGGATTAACACCTTTGAATTTGTTTGAACTGGCCTAATAATTGATGATTCAACCCCTTCTTTTGGTTGTAACACTGGCCTTTGAACTGGTTTAAGGATACTAGACCTTTCAGTCACTGATTCTCTATCAATTTCAGTCCTGCTTGTATCTAATATTGAGGGTTCTTCACGTACTAACCGCCCACCACCGGGTGGTGAACGCTTTGAAGGGCTTGAAACATTAGAGGGAGGTGTTCTGACTAATGAACCACCACCTGGAGGCCCACGAGCAACCTTCTCTAACATTTCTGTTTCATCAGAAATGGTTTCAGGACCTTCATCATCCCAATCGTCAATCAATGATGAGGGGTCAACCTTTTGTGTTGATTCATCTCCTTGAGAAGTTACTTCTTCTTGTGCTATGTCACTTAGAGACCTACCTGGTTTTTCAGGCTCACTAGAGACCTTCACTGGAGGCCTTACTGGAGTAAGACGATCAGCGAGAGGAGAACCAATATTAGCGCGGGGGATGGCTCCAATTTGTTGTTGAGTGGGAGAGGGTTCCTTCACTTGACCAATTGGTGCACGAGATGGCGCGAGCCTTCCACCTAAACTAGGCTTTGGAGACCCAGCTAATGGCGCTCCTAATTTTGATGCACTAGGTTGCCCTAAACGTGAACCGCCCCTTAATCCACCCATTTGTTTACCTGTGGCTGTTTCTGGCATCTGACCCTGAGCACCTTTGAGGGCACCCATCCAACGCTCACGACGTGCAAGAACTCCGTCTTGCGACTCAAGGTTTTCTGCTTCTTCTTCCATCTGCTTAAGGCGGATTTCTTGTTCAATATCTTCATCTGAAACTAAATTACGTTCTAGTTGTCCTCGGATTTTCTCCTCAGCAACTTGCTTAAACTCCTCTGAACGCTGCTCCAAAGTAGAAAGGCGCTCACGAATCTCTGCTCTCTTCACTGAAAGTTGTGCTTCAATTTCAGCCCTGATTTCTGATTCACGACGACGAACTTCGATTAGTGCTTTGTTACGCATAATCTCTTCACGTTTTGCTAATTGCCTCTCTAGTTGATCTGTGACTTCTTGTTCCTTACGTGAACGGAACTCTCTCAATCTGGATTCCATTTCCACTTCAAGTTCCATTGCTGTTTCTTGCTTAAGTAAATCAAGAGATGTCTCTTGAGATATCTTCTCATTACGGACACGTGCATCTATTTCAGCCATAATTTGTCTTTGAACTGCTGATTCCTTTGCACGGAACTCTTGTTCTAATTGATCAATCCACTCTTGCTTACGTGCATCAAAAGAGGAGGATAATTGCTCCCTAAGTTCAATTTCTCTATCGTGACGGAACCTAGCTAAACGACTAGAAATTTCTGAGTCTCTTGTCCTACGATATGAATCGAAATCAATTTCCATCTGATTTTGAAGTGATTCTTCTAATTCTAAATTTAGAGCATGCTCGATTTCATCAATAGATTGACTAAATGTTAAATCATAACGCTCACGTAATCGTTGCTTTCTCTCGGCAATTCGTTCACCATACTGTTTTTGTAATTCTGATAGAATTGTAGTACGAACCTCATCTCTTTTTCGTGCGATAGATAGTTCTAGATCTTGTTGCATTCTGCCCTCAAGACTTTTCGTTTCTGAATTAAGCCTCTGTTCAAGCTCATCTTGAAGTTCTTTGGCAATTTCTTCCTCTAATCTGTGTGAACGATGTTCATACTCACTTCTCAAACGTGCTTCCCTTGCACGTAAACGACTACGCAATTGCTGTTCAAGCCGTCGCCTAATTCCATCGCGAAGTTGTATTTCCCTTTCGGCTAAGTGTGCTTTCTGTTCTGATTCAATTAATTCACTTTGAATTTCCTCTTCAGATTTCAACTGTGATTCCATTTCACTTTTGAGTTCTGATTCTAGTCTGTTTAACTGTTCTTGTAAATTCTGATTCGCTTCAATCTCCATCTTTTCTTGTAAAAAAGCTCGGCGGCGTTCGAATTCTTGGTCCATTTCCTCAGATAACTGAGCATGAATTTTCTCTCTGCTAGCCGAAAGACGACGTTCCTTTTCTACCAAAAGTTGTTCATTCAAGGAAATCTGTTCTCTTTCTAAACGCATCTCCAATTCTTCACGAAGAATTTCTTCCTCACGCCCTAGTGCATCTTTTTCAAGTTTTGATAATTCGGATTCCATCTCGGCTCTCATTTCTGACTCGAGATTTGTTAAGATTGACTGGTGTTCTAACTGTAACGCGCGACCCATTACACCTTTTGCAGTGCTAAGACGCTCTGCTTGATCTTTTAATCTAAAACGGCGCTCCCTTGATAATTGATTACGAAGAGATTCTTCATCGCTCAAATTCGATGAAATTTGCCCCGCCCTTTCAGCGGATGGTGCGGCCCCACCAGTAATTTGGTTACGTAATTCAGCAAGCGATTGGTTATTTCCACCAACAACACGCTTCTTCAATTCATCTATCTTCGATTCTGTTTCAGTCAGGGTCCCATCCCCTTGGAGCATATGCTCCTACAGGCTTCCTGCAACTCTCATCCTATTTGAGGGAGCAGGGTGACATTATCCGTCAAACGGCATTTCTTACACCTCAAGGATGATTCGGAACAATGTACAAAAAATGCAAATATGGTTTTCAAAATGTGACTTTAAAACCTTCATCACAAGCAGGGCAATTGATTGCTCTAGAACCTGGACGTGGCCTAAGTCTTAATCTACGCTCACAGGCTGGACATGCAATCTCTACTTTGACAATTTTAGGATTAATTGTAAACTGTGTGTCACAAGATGAACATGCAATCTTGGCTGGCCTAGTATCAACCCCACAAACAAGAACTTTGGAACAAGAAGGGCAAGATATTCTTTCATCCTTCCATTCTTGACGAGTTGATTCATGATCTACACGAACAACAGCATCACATAATTTACATGTTTTTTCACCAAGTCCAAGAGGTAATAATCCATCACAATTGGGACAATTGATTAGCGGAGGTGAAATTTTTGATTCCACATCTAATGAGACTTCTTCTACATCTTCTACAATTACTTCTTCATCCATAATTTCACCTAATTACGTGGTTTTCCTATAATCAATATACCACCAGGAGTAAACGTAAATGGCAAATTAAGTTCAATACCCCATTCTTCAGATATTGACTCAAGCATCTTCTTAGCAGCAATGGCATCCCTAGCAGATTTAGGGGTTTCAATCCAATGCATCTCCGCACCATTTTCAATTAATGATAATGCCTCAGAGGGCAATAAACTTGTATCTTGCACTATACTTGATTTGTTATCGCCTAAATTAATTTCTTTTGTAAGACGCCACCAACGTGCACGGCCTTGATCACGATGGTTCTCAATGATCTCTGCTTTAACCAATTGCTGTAAATGGTGATACAAATGATAACGTGTTACTCCAATAGCCTCTTGAATTTGAACTGTTGAAAATTCAGCACCACCTTGCATTGTTCTAACTATATCCTTTCTTGTCTCATGAGCAAGCGCTACTTCCAAGGGGTTTCCACGAATTTTGGTCATGCCATTCCTCCGGTTGTATTATTAGAGATAGAACTACAATATAACTGACACGGATTTATTTATTTGTATTCATGACCAGCATGAGTGATTTCCAAGCTTGTATACTATCATCAGCCAATTGTTTGAATAAAGAACCAAGAACCTTCAATCTGTTAACACCACCATCAGAAACCCAAAGACCATTTAGAATAATAATTAATACTGTTACTTCATGAACAAGTACCCCTAATACAAGACTTTCATGCCACTTATCAATAACAGAAATAACCAAAATAAATGTTACAAGAAAGGAAATCAATAAATTTATTTGGACTATTTTTCTTGTCTTTTTTGATAAACGTAGTAAATTAGATAAAACTCCTGGATTATTACTAGGGATTAATACATCGGCTGCTTCTAAATTTACAGATTCACCTGTTCCAACTGCAATCCCTACATCTGCTGAAGCAAGTGCTGCAGCATCATTAAATCCATCACCAGCCATAATGGTGCACATTGCTTGACTACGCCTTTTTACCCATATGGCTTTACCATCTGGATCAATATCTCCATGACAATACATAGAATTAATTCCTAATTTTTCACCCATTGAAATTACTGCTGGTTGAGAATCACCAGATAACAACTCAATAGATACACCCATTTCTTTTAAATCAATTATTAAATTCTTGGCGCCGTCTCTTAAATCGTCATTATTAAAAATAAATAAACCCAAAGCAGTTTTACTCTTTGAAAGAATGGAAATACCAAAACCCTTCTCTCTCGCCTTAGTTGCTGCATCAGACAATGATTTGGGTATTGAAATACCTTCACCTAGTAACCATTCTTCACTACCTAATCTAACTATAGAACGCCCAATTTTCCCACTAACACCCGCGACTTCATCTGAAATTGATTTGATTTCAAATGGAGTAATTTCTTGATTAGATGCAGCAAATAAGATAGTGCTCGCATAAGGGTGATTACTACGTTGTTCTAAACCAGCTGAAATTCCTAACACCTCACTAATCTCTATGTATTCTGCTAAAACAATTGAATCTAATGAAGGGTGACCACTCGTCAACGTACCTGTTTTATCCAACAATACTAAATCAACCCTAGCTGTTCTTTCAAGGACATCTCCACCACGAGCAATTATTCCAAAATGAGCGGCTGTGGAAAGGGCCGTGGCGTGAGGTACTGGCGCTGCTAATAATAACGAACAGGGACAAGCAACAATCCATAGTAATAACATTGTAATTATTTCTCCACTTAAAAGAGCCATTAAAGCTCCACCAACTAATACAATTGGAACCCAATATTTTGTAAATACTTCAATAGATGATTGAAAACGTGGAGGTTGATCACGATATGTATGAACTTTTTCAATTAAACCTGACAACTTAGTATCAGAACCTACAGCGGAAACTTCGATTAATATGGGGCCGCGTATCAATACCAAACCCGCTTCTACAAAATCTCCAACTGAAATTCTCACGGGAACACTCTCTCCAGTCATCGGAGCTCGGTCTATTTGGCCAGCCCCCTCAAAAATTAACCCATCAACAGGTATTAATTCACCACTTCTAACTTCAACTAAATCTCCCAAGTTTACCAAATCAATTGGGACCTCTTTGGGTTGTGGGCGAGATGGCGTCAAAGAAGAAATAGGAGATAATCCTACACTAAAAGTACTAGAAGAAATAGCTTCTATCTTTGGTTTATTTGATGGAACAACACGGGCAAAATGTGGCAATCTATCAAGTCCACCTTGCATAGCATCTCGGGCTCTAACTAATGCAGAAGATTCCAAATGCCCACTTATTGATTCTAATAACACAACCATCAATGCCTCTGGCCACTTCTGAAGAATTGATGCCCCAATTACAGCCAACGATGTTAATACTTGGAAACCTAATATTCTATTCCTAATACTAGATATTGCTTCTTGAAACATCCTAAAACCCCCTACAAGAGTCCCAACCAATCCGAAAGTAGTAATGAATAATGTCGGGGCGGCAATAATATCTAGAAACATAATTATTGGGAGAACTAACAATGCAATAGAAGCACAAATTAATCTCTGGTCTGAAATTGATAAACTTGGTGATTCGGATTTAATTAAATTTAATGATTTACCTGTCATTCTTTCCAAAGCAAGTTCTTGTTCTCTTCTAGAAGATGGAAGTAATGTAGGAGGGGTTTGGACCAAAATTTGTTGTCCTGAAAATTTCACATCAAGTATTCCAAATCCAGATTTCATTAGGCGGAGTAGGGATTTTTTTTCACATTTTTGTCTTTCCATTACTGAATCTAAATTTACTCCATCTAATTTCATCCAATTCAAATCTGGTTCATAACCAATGCTTTTCAATATTTGATTGATATCAGATAAGTCGCCATCACCTAAATCGATTTCCAAGTTGACAATTCCATCTGTTGGAGAAATTTTACAGGAAATAACTGCACTATTTTTCTTAACTGCATTAGTTGCTTTCAAAGAACAATCTGGACAATCCATACCACGAATAGGCCAAGTGAAATGATAAATACCATCAGATACTATTTCCGCAACGAAAGGTTCGTCACTTATGTCAGCAGACGACTGAATTTCAGAAATAGAGGCTATTGATTCAACAACCAAAGTTTCATTGGAAGATTTATCATGATGGTCACTGTCATCAGTTTCTAAACTAGATTTATCTTGATCTGTTGTTATTTCATCATCTAAACCATCGAGAAAAATGAACTCTTCCTTAGAGTCATCCCCCTTGCGCATGTTGTTACCTGTCACCTAGCGTGTTTCAATGTGACTGAAAAATATACTTACCATTACGGATGATTTTTCTAATTGAAAAATTGATTTTTATATTGAATAATTAGGGGTTCAAAATAAAATTCAACTACGGGATTAATTGGTGCAGGGAACAGGATTCGAACCTGCGAAGCACTAAGCAGTGGATCTTGAGCCCACCCCCTTTGACCACTCGGGTACCCCTGCAACGGGACATGCTAGATACCCACCCTTTGTCATTCTTCCTCATCAGGAAATCTACTAGAAGTCAATATTTCTGGAGGCGGGCCAGCATCTTCTGGCCAATCATTCAAACCCCACTGGGGTGGAGATGGGATTTCATCTTCTTCTTCATCCCAACCCTTTTCTTGGCGTGAATATGCAAATATACCCATGAAAATTACAGAAATTATCAAGATTAAGAAACCTATAGCCCCGGGAGTATTTAACGACGATAATAATGCCTCGCTGGTACTTTGTTCACGAACCATTCCAACTGGAACACTGGTCAAATTATTTTTGTTACCATTCAATGAAACGTATAACTGTAAATCACCAGAATCCCATGCCTCGATAGTAAAGGCAAACATAGAATGTTGTTGAGGTGATAAGGAAATATTTGTTTCATTTAACAACACAAATGTGCCATCACCAATTGATTGTCTAGCTAACAAACTAATTGTTACTGACCCCAAATCATTTCCTTCATTGAATACCCTGCCCTCAACGGTGAATTGAGACCCAACTAAGGGTTGATAAGGATGAACTGTCAAGTCAGAAAGAACCGGTTTGAAATAAATTACACGAAGTTGAGGCATTCTTTCATTGCCTTTACTACCAATGCCCATGAAAGGATGACCTGCTAAATCACCCCCTTCTATCCAAATAATAATATCATCACCAGGATACAATTTATTCACGTCTACATCGAAATCAATTCTTGATGAATAAGTCCAAATGCCTTCGAAATGTGACACTAATGGTAATTCCACAACCCCGTGCATCCCTATAATCTCAACACCATGCCTTCGGAATGACCAATGAAGCTCTATGGGTTGTACCCCCATACCACCCATTTCACGAATTTGAACTGTTACTAACTGTTGATTCATTTGATTAGAATTAATATTTGCCAATGTTGTTTCAGGGATTTCAATGACTGGTGCTGAATTATCAATAATGATTTCAAAAACCATGGGCTCAATATTATTTGTCATTTCCCCGCCAATCAAATTAGCTGTAATAATTGCATTACCACTAATCCAACGATAATCTTCAACCTGTGATGTAATATTGAAATAATTCCCTGATATAAGTTCTGTTAACCAATTAACAGGATTGTTTTGTTTATCATCCATATTAATTTCTATTTGCCAATTCCCAAATAAAGAAACATTTTCATTGTTAGCTAAATGAATTAATCTACCTGACAAATTGAAACGATCATTCGGTTGCAAGTATAATTTCCCATCAACTAACCCCCTGCTAGGCGGTGATAAATCTGTGGCACCTGAAACAATTAATTCGACCCGCCCATCTGCACTCCACGACAAATGATATAATGAATCACTACCTAATTCAAGTAATTGACCATGTTCGTAAACATATATTGCCGGATGTTGATTTGTTTCATTCCATGATTTTGGGAAATCAATATCAATACTAAAATAAACTGCAATATTAAATGAACCTGCTGCGAGTTCAGTGATAACCAAATCAACTGGATTAATTGGTGAATCTGGATTAACTGATAAGTCATTAGATAAAGGATCAATCCAAATATCACCTCGTGAATCACCGGAAGCTAAGCTAACTGAAATATTATCTAATGAACCCACACCATTATCATCAGTTAGTGAAAATGAAATTTTGTGTGTGTGCCCCACCAGCAAATTATCTCCCCACCTATCTAATTCAATCGATGGCAATGATAATGTCGTTGGCCTATCATCTTGTGTAATTAATGTGGCCATATCATTTTCAATTCCTGGACCGCCCCCGTTTATTACGGAATGGCCTGCCAAATCAGTTCCTGTGACAAATAAAGACACTCTACCCATATCGCCATTAGATGCAAGAGATATTGCGGGGAAATATATTCTAACAGTCCCCTGTGATTTCATCGGAGTAAATTCTCTATAAATTAAATATTCAAATTCATCGGCCTCTGAATCCCCATCATAGTCATCGATTCCTTCACGCCACAAATGTAGTTTCAGAGGGCCACCTAATGCCTCTAATTCAGTAACTTCAACAGAAATAGGCAATAATCTATCTTCTGGCCACACATTACCATCAGCCAATCTTGCACCACTAGGGGTGTGTACCATCAAAGGCCCGAGAGTGGGAGAATTAGAATCAATAATCATCATTACAGGTGTTCTATCTTTGGTAGCATCAGTAGCCCCATTTAGAGAAACACCTTGAGGTCCCGGCCTAATAATCCAAACAGAGAGATTGACATACCCACTTTCGATAGTAAGGGGAACCGTGCAGTTCCAAACCCCATTATCACCACTTGTTGCTAATGTTTGGTAATTATTTCCACCACCATCTACCTGGACTGCCAATAAATAATTTTCTTTTGAAGGTCGTGAATTTGAATCTTCAAAACGTACTGTCCCCGAAACTTCAACTGAAGATCCTGTCGCTATTTCAAAAGGATATAATGTTGAACCGCGGGACGATAATAATCTATTATCTGAACCACGAACCTCCCATGAATCTATTTCCATATCATTCTCAATTGCTTTAGAATTTACTCCAATTCGAATTGTGTGTGGAGTCAAATGCTCACCATTAGCCCCCCATGATTCAGTAGTAACATCAATCCAATCCACATCATCCCAACTCCATTCGGTTTGTAATGCCCAATTAATTTTCCAACCTTTAGTGATAGAAATTATTGAACTACTTGATACATTTATTGTGACATTTTGCTCACCACCAATTTGGGAAAATACGCCGCCCGAATAAATATCTGAAACTGAAAACTCTGTTAGCGACCCATCAGAGCTTTGTAAACTTAAATTTATTTTTACAATATCTGTTGCAGAAAATAAATGAGTATGTTCTGTAGTGACAATACTCGTTCTGTCGGGCAGCCAAGTTTGAGGAACGTGGATTATCTCATCTGAGATTAAAGGAGCGTGCTCTACACCACCCCAAAAGGAAACACCTCCACCATCTGATTTGATATTTATTGGAATATCATGCATCCCATTTACTGCAATAGAATTATTCAATGCCGTAGATAATATCGGCTCTAGCCCTGTTAAATTTTCAGCTAATTCATAATTTATCCCATAAACTACTATCTCAGTAGGCCCCGTCGTTTCTAAATTTACAGGCACTTGCTTCCAGTTACGAAAATCATTTGCCCAAGGCACCGCAACTTGATTATTTATTGACTGAATTACCATTTGACTTAATGGAACCATTACACCCGATTCAGTTGAAACATTTAGTTGATTTAGTAAAATTACAGAACCAATTGATAAATTCACTGATGCTGATTGATTTAGAGACCTCACACATACTAAACCGCCAGTAACTATTGCATCATCAGGAATTAAAATTGAACCAATCGTTGTAGCATTTGTAGATGGATTTACAATTTGTGATCTTGAATTAACTTGCATAAATGAATCTTGCCAACCCATCTGACCACGGCCATCATTTCCTTGAATGAATGCCCATTCAACTGAGCCGTCATCCCCAATGTCTATTGTAACATTATTTCCGGGTTGCAACAATCTACCCTTCACTGTAAGTGATTGTAACCACCCACCCGGTTGTAAATCAATCTGAACCTTATATGCAGCCAAAGGGGTTGTTCTTTGAACTGTACGGTTACTCAATAGTCCATTGAAAAAAATGGTGCCTGCTTGATCAGAAAGAGTAACAAATACGCCTGCACCAAAACCAGATATCTCAAAAGATTTAATTGGATTATTTCCATAAATTAATGGCCCGTTAGCAGAATAAATATTTAAATTAGGATTTGATAAATTATTAGAAGTTTTATTCAATACCAAATGGGGAGAGATAGACCAACCATTTGTTGTATCTGATGATGAAAAGACACTAACAGCACCCACATATAAAGCATGAATTTTGGGAGTTAATTCTGGTTCATTTGTCCCCATTTCCAACTTAATTCTAATTTTATCTGGCAATAAACCAGGTGTTGGTATAACAGGAAAACTAAGATTATTCATGCCCATTATTATTGTGCCATCTTCATTTAACAAAGTACATTTTACCCATGTACCATTAGGTACAGATGCATCGACATTTATTGTTCCAATAGAATTTCGGTTAGTTTCAATTGGGTCTGAAATCCACGTACCATGTTCTTCAAACCAATCAACATATAGACCCACATCATCAAGATACCACCCATCTGATTCAATATATGGATCAGTGAAAAATGAAAAACGAAGGCGGATGCTTTGGCCACCGAATTGGCTGACATCTGCTTGTTTAGTTACCCAATCCTTGTTTACCCCTGCACCCCTATTACCATGACAAGTTGGTTTAGTAGCAGAACCATCAACAGCCCATAAACCATAAATTTCTGATGCGGGATTCATGTTCTGTTGAGTGTCATAAAAATCTGGCTCGTTCATACCATATGGGATCCAATTTCTCCCATCATCATTTGAAATATACATTACACCCCCATCCCATGATTGCTCTGCACAAACAAATTGTTTGAATGATATTCTCGCATGGCTATTTGCAGGGATTATGAATTCGGGTGATATCAAATGTGTCCAAGAATCGGGCTGGTATAAATCACCAAATACAATACCAGCGTAATGCGTACCATTTGATGGAGCATTCGGACCAACAACCCAAGTAGGATCATGGGAACGGAATTCCCATCCTGAACCCCTAATTGTATCAACATCCCAACCAATTGGAAGAAGTGGTGAGTTCTCAAATGAATCGTATTGGTAAGTGGGCCCATTTACCCCATGTTGTGAAAGGTGTTGCCATTCATCATGACCACCCCCAATACTTCCGTGAATTATATTCCCATCATTGATATCTGTTAAATTCAGATTTAAATGTGTAGTTTTATTACCAATTGTGCCTGATGAAATTATTATATCGTCTAGAAATAATCCTTCTGGTGGGTTATTACTAGTCCCACCATAACCAGAACCAGGAAAATTATCTGTCTCTAAATATACGCGAATATATACTGTTGAATTACCAGCTAATGATTGAGGAAGTGGGTGTGACAAATGTTTCCAACCACGGGAATCATCGATATACATTTGCCCGCCAATTAATACCCCAAAGCCAGGCATGTTAGCAGAAAATGATGTCCAAGTAGAATTGTCTAGAGACCACTCCCAATGAAAATTATCATAAATATCACCCTCCATATCAAAATCAGTAGCATAATCTAGCATAATTGGGCCACTAGCATTTGACAAATTAGCCTCAAATAAAAGATAAGATTTAGCCCCATCTAAATATTTATTCGTTAAATTTCCATGAAACCAAGCACCGCCATCATAGCCATCGTTTGTTAAATTCATATTATCAATAAACCAACCTGGGCGCTGAACTGAAGAATTGATATCCGTCCAAGCAACAAAACGGAAACGAACAGTGCTAGAATTGGCTATCCCTAACTCATTATCTAAATGAAAATTTGATGTAAGCCAGCCACTAGCATTTGGTGATGCCCATACTTCAAAATTTGCACCACCGGTACCATTGGGGGCCGGAGCCGCTGAACTTATGTGGTTGTCATAACCACCATCTGGAGAAATATAACGCCAAGATTGGCCACCATCAAGACTCATCTCAACCCACACTCCATCGGCATTTCCATTAACTAAAGATGGAGTATACATATGATACCAATGTGAAAAACTCAGATTGAAATTATTTATCACTGGAGGCACATAATAATCTGGAGATTCCATCCATGTATGAACTCCGTTTGGCAAAGATTGGTCTGCTTTAGTTGCTAGGATATAACGACCTGTTACTGCACCAATTGGAATAAGACCGCCGCTAGATTCCCTTGCAGAACCGTTGAGTTGCCCTGGTATCCCCAGCATATCACTAACTTGCCAGATTCCTTGAGTCCCTCCCATCTCCCAATCTTGTAATGTTCTAACTAGGTTTTCAAAGTCATTAATACGCCCCACAGAATGATTGGCGTCTAGACTTAATGCACCATCAAAAAAATTGGTTGTGGTAGAATTCCATAACCCCCAACTAAAATTCAATTGAGATTGGGCGTTTTCCCTCCAAACTGTACCAGTACCCAACTCTGAATCACTATCTTCGCCGATTTCAAGCCACGCATCAAGAATTGTTTCTCCTTCAGGTACAGAAAATCCTGTCACTGTTGTATTGCCTCCATCTTTACCTAGGTCTACTACAGGAGGGCCTGACCAGTTTGATTGAGTGGAAGTGGCAATGAAAGAAAATGGAGTTAATAGGAAAATTATGGCAATAAATAACGCGCGATGTTGTGTGAAATAGCGGGGCATCGGCACTCCTCCTCATATCCCTGTGTGCGCTTTCTTCGTTTCAATGCTATCCTACAATGGACAATCTATCAAAAGAAAAATATTTTTTGAGTGAAGCATTCTTAGGGTGCCCCTTCACAGGGTAGTTCCGGGCGACTACAATGGATAGAGTAGACAGTGGAAATAAGGCCATTAGTGCTACCCAACTACAAGCCATAGAAAACCAATTATTCAGCCTAGTTCGTCAACAAGCAAAACGAAACCACCCAATCGATTTACCAAGGCCGGACTTTTGGTCTCAAGTATCGTTATTACTAGCAAGTATCGATAATGAATTGGCAGATGTGGGAAGAAATGAAGGATGGAGTGTCAAAGCACAAAACCTCAGTAGAAGACAAGGTAACGTTAGAAGGGCTGTTGCTGATTTGACCCAACACAGATTGACTTCATTTGTTAGACACGCTGCCACAAATAATCTTGCTTTGGCACCTTTAGGGGATGCTTTAACAGATTCAACTAGTAGTTTGACTCCTTTGGATTGGCAAAGACATGATGCATCTGAAAGAGCATTTTACGAAGGTTTAGGTGATTTAATTGAGAAATATAAGCATCAAGTCTCCTGGAACGTATTACAAGAAGGAATTTTAGCTGCGGAAAATCAAGCACCTATTGTTGAACCGGGAACTACTCAATTAGACGAATTTGTCAAAGATGAAGGAGGAATCACAGGTGATGGACCTCCTAAAATAATTGTCAAAGAACCAGAAATTCAGCCTTATGTTGATCCGGATGATATTGACGAAGAAGACCGTATTGCAAAAATGAATGCTTATCCAACATCAGGGATTATCAAACCAGATGTAAATTTGGTTAACACCTCAATTAATTCCAACAAAGATGAAAATCATGTTGATGAAAATAATGATTCTAAAGATATGATAAGAATAAAAATGTTACAAGATTTACCCGCACCTATTATCGACAGTAACGGGAATGAATTAGACTTGATGACCGGAGATGTGGAATTCTGTGATTCTGTTCTAGCCACTGGCTTAATTGCAGCTGGCCTCGCAGAGTCTCTCTAGAGCATACGCCCTATTTTTCAATGATAAAAAGATTTGATTACAATCTTATGTGACATTACGAAGTGTAATCTCTATAGTTACTGTATCTGGAATTTCCAATCCGTGAACAACACGGGCAAGCACTGCTTCGTCTCTTGCTGAATTTATTTCTAATTCAATTAGACGCTTGTGTACCCTCATTTCCCAATGATCCCATGTCTCACAACCCTCTCCATCAGGGCTTTTTCTGCATGGCACAACTAAACGACGTGTTGGCAAAGGGATTGGACCCCTCATAGAAACTCCTGTTTGTTCTGAAATATGCTTAATCCCATTACAAAGTGTATCAACATGTTGATGATTAAGACCTGTCACCTTGATTGCTGTGATGCTTGCCATAGGGATCCCAACCTAAAATTGCTATCCCCATTTTTACATTCACTTTTTCTCAATCTTCATGCAAACGCCAGCAGCCACGGTCTTACCCATGTCACGAATAGCGAAACGAGATAACTCTGGGAAGGCACTTGCTTCTTCAATTGCCATTGGCTTTGTTGGAGCGAAGCGAACTAGACATGCATCACCAGTAACTAAGAAGTCTGGATTTGGTGTCTTTTGACCCTTGCTTGTCTTCTCTAGAAGTTCTGCAAAACGAACTGCTACTTGTGCAGTATGTGCGTGGAATACAGGAGTATATCCTGCACCAATTGCCTTAGGGATATCCATTAACTGAATTTGTCCAACGAAGGTTTCGTCATGTCTTACGTAACTAGGTTCATTGTCAGTATAACCAACAACGTCACCACGGCGTATATCTGTTGCAGATAATCCACGGACGTTGAATCCAACGTTATCACCAGGCTCCGCCTTGTCTACTATTGTGTGGTGCATTTCAATTGACTTTACTTCAGCAGATTTCTGACTTGGGTTGAAAACTACAGTCTTACCTGAATTTAGAACACCTGTCTCTACTTTTCCAACTGGTACTGTACCAATTCCACCGATCTTGTAAACGTCTTGGATTGGCAAACGCAGAGGCTTGTCAATTGGCTTTGGTGGCATCTTAACTGCATCAATGGCTTCGAACAAAGTTGGTCCGCTGTACCACGGTGTATTATCACTCTTGTTGAATACATTGTCACCAGCAAGTGCACTGCATGGGACGAATGGAATGTCATCAGGCTTGAAACCTGCCATCTTTAGGAGGTTGGAAACTTCTTCAACAACACTGTTGTACTTGTCTTGTGACCAATCAACACCACTAATATCCATCTTGTTAACATTAACAATAAGTTCCTTGACTCCAAGAACCTTAGCAAGGAAAGCGTGTTCCTTTGTTTGTGCATTAACTCCATCATTTGCAGCAACATTCAGAACAGCAGCATCAGCTTGGCTGGTACCGGTAATCATGTTCTTAACGAAATCTCGGTGACCTGGAGCATCAATTACTGTAAAGTAATAATTTGGTGTGTAGAATTCTTTGTGCGCTACATCAATAGTAATTCCACGCTCTCGCTCTTCCTTCAATCCATCCATAACGTAAGCGAAACCGAATCCCGCCTTTCCACGCTCTGCTGCTTCTTTCTCGAACTTCTCAATAACGTGAGCCTCGATGTGTCCGCTATCTAACATCAAACGACCAACTGTGGTCGATTTTCCGTGGTCAACGTGCCCTACGAAAACAATATTCAGGTGGTCTTTGCTCTTATCTTCCCATTGTGAACCCATGGTATATACACTCCTTTGAGTGTTCCGCCGACCGACCGCCCCTATTTGAATCACTCGCAAATAGAATGTTGGATAATTATACTCATAAACGCTTTACATAAGACCAATCATATCATTTATACTTGAGAATTATTTGTAATTCCAGTATTTCTGCGTTATGTTGTTGAGTATTGAAAACTTGTACAGTCCAAGTCCCATCTAAATATGTCCGGAAATCACCGGTGCTAGATGTCAAAGTTAAACAATAATTTTCAGAACTGCAATCTGAATCTGTTTGTTGCTCATCTGTTTGATAGGAACTGTTGCGCACCTCTTCATCAGTTTGGTTGAAGAAATAGAGGTCCATTCTGTTGTCACGATCACAAAGCTGACCACAACCAGCCCCGGGATCTTTCTTTGGATAAACCAATCTTACCTTGAACTGATTCAATTTGTGAGAATTATCCAAATCATAAGTTAAGGGAGTAGTAAACTCTTCTCTAGGGTTATCAGCAGAATTATTACGTCCAATCTCAATTATCTCCCCCCATTTTGCACGTGCATTAACATAGACCCATGTATCAGTAGTAGAAGACATTCCTTGGTCATCAGTAACTGTCAGACCAATCTTCCATTCGCCAGAAGGGACATCCCACGAGTAAGTTTCACCCTCTGCATCAACATCATTCTCTTTATCTCCGTCACCATCTTCATCTACATTGATATTTAGATCCCATTTCCAACTTACAATCCAAGATTCTGCACTACCTGACTCACTTTCAGATGCATCTAATATGACAGTAGTTGAAGGCTCCCAATCCCTTTCTGAATCTTCCATTTCATCATCACAAATCCAAATTAAGATATACGTTCCTGATGCTGGTGCTTCTTCCCCATCGCAATCATCATCCTTTGAAGTAGAAATTATTGCATCCGGTTCAGCAGCGTCTTCTGGATAAATCTTGAGAACTTGTTCTTTTTGAGTCTCAAAATTGCCATCAGATACTGAAAGAACTACTGTATAATCCCCTGCAGAATTATACGTATGCGTAGTAGTTTTATCAGAACCAGTATTATCATCACCAAAATTCCACGAATAAGTTAGATCATCACCATCTGGGTCTGAAGATGCCGATGCGTCGAAATTTAATACCATTCCAACTTTTAGAGTTCCACTTGGCTGAACAGAAAAATTAGCAACTGGCTCTGTATTTGACCTAAATGACTCTAAACAGCCTGGCGATATTGCGACAAGCATTAGCAATAACACAAGAGCCCAAGAACGCACAATGTTTCTCTTCATTAGATGCTACCAACCAACGCCCTATCATCAACCATTCGGATAAATGGACCAAAATTAATGCCTTTTAACTAAAAAGAAAATAGGGAAGCCTGACGGTTGCCTTTAATCAAATCATCCGCAGACCATCCAAAAGCCTCAGTTATTCTCCCTAAGGCTGTAGCCAAACGATTGATGTAAAATTCTGGATCATAATCAGTTTGAATCTCACCAGTCTCATCTTCAAGCCATGCTGCTACTTCCATTGGACTTTTACTAGAATTAGTCACTAGCCAACCCACTTTCATACCAGGAATGAAATTAAGGCCTGCGGCAATTCTTTGTTTAGCAGCACGAACATTTACCATTCTATCTGGATTAGCATATACAGAATCAAAATCTATCGCACCATCAGCTCTGATTTTTCCTTTACATGATTTACTTATTACTAAATCACGAGGGGATACTTCCCTTGCTTTCACGCTTTTAATCAGTTCAATGCAATGTTGAACAGCGTCATCTGTTTCACCATCTAAAATCATTTCAAAAAGTTCTGTCATAGCATCTGTTAGAATTGTGAATGAATCGGTTCTACGAATCTCATAACCTCTAACAAGTAACTTCGTTTCAGGCCACACAACTTGACCAACATATCTCTTCTTTGCACCATGACTGAAAAATGACGAGAGACCTGTTTCAAATTCTAATTCAGCACCTTCTTTAGTAAACCTTTCAGCAATTTCTTCACCAAATGTTACTAACTCTGAAACTGTTTGGTTCCAAAGTTCCAATTCCTTTCCTTGATTAGGCTCCTTATTAACCACCCCTTCACCTATAGGGGCTTGAACAAATACGCTATCTGTATCACTGTAAACAACATGGTTACCTTCATCATCAAGTTGTTTAATTATACTCATAATATTAGAACGAGCCCAAGCAGTAATTGATGAACCTAAATCATCATGAGTAAAACGATAAAATTTAGATGCGAACACCCCATAAAATGAATTCATCAAAATCTTAACTGCGACCTGCATACGATTGTGGAACATCTCATTAACACCATCATGATTCTTGGCAGCCTCATACATCTCCTTCTTGTGATGAGTTCTTAATTCCATCAAATCTTCAAGTAATCTTGGAACTAGCCCACGGCGGGTTTCCGCAGGTAAAAATTTCGCACCATAAGGTGACTTGTGGAAGCCTTTCTCAGGAGACTCTTCTGGCCTCTCATTTTCATCAATTCTAGTAGTATAGCAAATATTATTTGAAATCATAATCGATGGATACATGGATTTGAAATCTAAAACTGCAATCCAACGATGGACCCCCGCTTCTACTTCGTGCACATATCCACCAACAATTTGGTCACCACTATTACTACGATTTGTTCTTGGCACTGCTATATTTTCTCTGTCTGCTAACCTAATTACTAAACTATCAATCCATTGTGAAGTGGTTCCAGATATTGCTACTTCAAGAGGTACAGCAGCAACGGAAGCTAGAGCTTCCTTGGTTTGTACTGCACGAATTTGTGTTAATATTCTCAAAGGAAGAATGGTGTCTTGGACGCAATATTCCATCACAACATCTGGCCTCTCTTCCCATTCTTTATCCATCTTAGATGCATCTACATCCATCTTTTGTAAATCTTCATCTTCTGGCCAAAGCAAACTACAAACATATTTGAGCGTCTCACGTTTTGGTCGTAAAACCATTCTCGCTTGCCACCAAGCATCTAATACACACCTACCATAAATATCCCAATTTCTTCGATTAGATTGTCTCTTAGGTATCAGTCTTGTGTCTTCTGACTCAAGAATTGGAACTCTACCCCAACCAAATAAATCTGCATGCGTGGCATAATCGCCTTTCTTTCCTATCTCACGTGAGCGAGCAAGGATACGGGGTAAATCGAAATTGTCTATATTATATCCAGTGATAATGTCAGGATCTTTTTCCCTTACTAATTGCGATATCCCAGACAATATGTCCGATTCACTACCTTTGAATTCATAAATTTCTTCTCTAGAACCTTGTTGAATAACCACCGCAGCACAAAGAATTTTTTCTTCTAAAATTGATGTTTCAAGGTCAAATGACATCAAAACAAATGGAGTTGGAAACGGCTCACATTTTTGGACTTCAGTGTAATCACAAGTGACTATCAAATCCACAGGGTATAATCCTGAGCCACCTGCTTCCCTAATTCTTTCAGCACCCTGTATTTTTCCGGAATTACCTTGGTATGAATCATCTAATTCCGCAAGTAAATTTTCTGGAGCGTTTTCACCTGCCCACAGAACCTCACAATCACAACGAATATGAGGGCCAATATCATTGTCCATGAACAAACGATTAACAAATGGTATGTCAGCATTGGTTAATTCCCAATCACCCGATAATTTGTTACGGATTTGATGACGAGAATCTGTCATCATCCATGGTCTCTTAATGTCTACCTTCCAATGAGGTTTAATACCCATACGTGTCCATTTATCAACAGAATCATGGATTTTAGTCACGCCTTTAATTAAACTAACCTGTTCCAATAAGTTTTCAATTTCATTATTTGTTGAAGGACGACCAGGTATACTAATTTCTAACCACGGGTTCATACCTGTGACTAGGAGCAATACTGAATGGCCCTCTTTTGCCCTACACCATAATTCAATTACAGTATCATTTCGTGATGGAGAATCCATCATATATGAGCCCTTGACAACGCAACTTTCTACAATTGTACGGGCCATTTCTTTCACCTGTTATTATCCGTAGTCAATTAACCCTCGCTATGCGGGAAGGGGTAACGGTTGATAACCGAGCCACCTTCTGCGGTTTAGTCACGGCATCACGCGCCTGCTAGGGGGAGACGAATCTGGTTAAAGAAATGGCAATAGATTGGGACTCTCTAACTTTCAGTTTTACTGCTACAGATATTATGTATACTGCTACTTGTAATCAAGGAGAAGAATGGCAAAAAGGAGAGTTGGTGCCATATGGTAACATATCCATTTCACCTGCGGCCGGAGTACTAAATTACGGACAGGGATTGTTTGAAGGAATGAAGGCACAAAGAAGTGTTAATGGCGGAATTGTCCTATTTAGGCCTGAAAGAAACGGGAAACGTCTAACAGATGGAGCACTGAGACTTGGTATGCCACCAGTACCTCTAGAAATGTTTCTTGAAGCTGTGGAAGAAGTTGTGGCTGCAAATGCTCGTTGGGTCCCCCCCACAGGCAAAGGAGCGCTATACATTCGGCCAGTACTCTGGGGTTCTGGACCTATACTAGGTGTGGCTCCGGCGCCAGAATATACTTTCATGATCTATGTTTGCCCGGTTGGACCTTATTTCAAAGGTGGAATGCACCCCATTGCCCTCAAAGTTTCTGATGATCATCACCGTGCTGCGCCTGGTGGCTCTGGGGCTGTCAAAGCAATAGGAAATTATGCACCTGGTATGATGCCAAGTAAAAATGCTAAGAAAGAAGGATTTGCAGAAATAATCTATCTTGACTCTGTAGAGCATAAATACATAGAAGAAGTTGGTGCTGCAAATTTCTTCTGTGTTAAAGATGGAGTGATCTATACTCCTGAACTTACAGGAACAATTCTTCCAGGGATTACCCGGGCTAGCATTATCGATTTAGCCCGGCATAGGGGATACGAAGTAATTGAAGAGCGTGTAGACATCGATTTTGTTTTAGAATCTGATGAGTGTTTCTGTGCTGGAACAGCAGCAGTTATCTCACCAATAGGAGCTATTTGTAAAGGTGAAATTTGTACTACTTATTGCAATAATCAAGTCGGGCCGGTCACACAAGAATTGTACGATGCTTTAACTTCTATCCAGACCCAAACTGCTGCTGATGAATTTGGATGGATTCGGGCAGTTCCTATACCCAATTTGCCGGCTAAATGAGAGGATGACATCCATGATGTGTCGTATAGTATTGTTAATTTGAAATAAAATTAATGATATCTTACTCTTGAACGGATTAAGTGATACCTTTCAATGACGTCTTTGGCAGGGGGTGGCGGAGAATCAGAACCACTATATTCGAAATCTTTTGCACCAACATACCCATCAAACACCCATTCTAGAGCATTTTCAACTTCGGGGTGGCTTGCAGAAAGGCATTCACTAAATACTTGTAAATCAAGACCCAACTTTTCAATTTCTGTGGTCCACATTGACAAACCAAAATCAATTAATGAAACACCATTATTTTCATCCCAAATTATGTTGTTGGTTGTTAAATCACCATGTACTCCGCCTAAAGAATGTAGTTTGCGTATTATTTCTCCACAATTGGTTAATATTTCTCTATTATCACTCCCTTCAGTTCTTAGAATTTCTACCAATTGAATCCCTGGCATTAATGTTTGAATTATAACCCCATTACTTTGCTCAAACGAGAGAATTTTGGGGGTTGGAATGTCATATTCTGAAAGACGGGAAAGAAATCTTGCTTCAGTAGCCATACGATGTTTTGTCAAACGTTGATCTAATTTTGGATTACGATAAGCACGGGGTCGCCTAACCTTCCTAACTGCCGGTAAACCAAGAAATAGGCCACTAGAAACTGCAGCCTCTGCCCCAATATGAATTACTTCATTTTCTTCCCAAGCTAGCATATATGGCCCCCCACTACAATCTATCGGAGAATGGATGCATTCAAAGCGGTGGCGGCTAGCCAACATACAACCAAGGTGGTTGAATGACGGGTATTTCGCTATCAACTTGCTCAATTGAGGAACTAGATTCTAAACCAAATTCAGATGAATATAGACAAAGAATTATTACTGCAAAAAAACAACTTGGAGAGAAAGTGATGATCTTAGGCCACCATTACCAAAGAGATTCAATCATCGAGCACGCTGATGAGGCGGGAGATTCGTTTCTATTGGCTCGCAAAGCTGCCGATTCAGATGCTGAAATCATAATCTTCTGTGGCGTCCACTTCATGGCTGAATCTGCAGATATTTTAACTAATGATAATCAAATTGTTTTGATGCCAAACATTCGTGCAGGCTGCTCGATGGCAGACATGGCAGACTTACCAGATGTGGAAGCTTGCTGGAATGAATTACTTGCAAACAGCAACTTGTTAGACCCGGCAACTAGAGAGGATGCTGAACTCCCTGCAGAATCAGGTTCATCTTATCTTGTACCTGTTACTTACATGAATAGTAGTGCAGACCTCAAGGCTTTCGTGGGTCATCATGGTGGAATTGTTTGCACATCATCTAATGCAGCAGGAGTCCTTGAATGGGCTCTTGAAAGAGCAGGAGAGAATGGAAAAGTACTCTTCTTCCCTGACCAACACTTGGGTAGGAACACTGCATTAGCAATGGGCTACAATAACGATGATTTAGCAGTTTGGAATCCGATGATGGAACCAGATTGGCAATCCCTAAATGCAGCCAAGTTCGTGCTATGGCATGGATATTGTTCAGTTCACCAACGCTTCACTGTTGAGCAAATTAATGATTTGAGAGATGCACATCCTGGCGCCCTGATAATCGCACATCCAGAATGTGACCGAACTGTTGTTGATGCTGCAGATGCATCCGGTTCAACTGAAATGATTCGTCGCTATGTGGAAGAAGCACCAAGTGGTTCAGTCATAGGGGTAGGTACTGAGATTCATCTCGTTAAGCGACTTGATGCACAATATTCTGACAAAGAAGTAATTTGTCTTGATCCTGGAGTATGCCCTTGTTCAACCATGTACATGATTCACCCCGCTTTTCTTGCCGAATTACTAGAGAATTTAATTGAGGGAAATATAGTCAATCAAATTGTTGTTCCCCCCCAAATTGCAGATGATGCCATCCTTGCACTAAATAGAATGCTCTCAATTATTGCTTGAGGTCATTCTTCTTCCGTTCTTTCACTATTTTCTTTCTGGCGCTGAATCATCCAAATTACTAACATTGGAATAAGTAATATCGTTGCCACTTGCATAGTCGTTGAAGAATATGGCTCAAAAGTTTCTTCTAGAGAGAATATTCTCACTTCAGGTGGATCATCCTCTTTTTCTCCTTCTTGAAGCCAAACAATATGATTTATCATGACTTGTGGAGAGGTCTGATTTACTTTATCAACGATATGAAGGGGGTATGAACGATTTTCAGCAATCACATGATAAGATACGTCCCAGTCAAGATCAGCCTCAACAGGATCCAATGAATTGAGGAATTGTTGATGTTGCCAAGCTACATGCCCATATCCTATACTGGGCTCTGCCACTGGAAAAAGAGGGTCACCTAAGATTCGCTGCTCGCCTGTTTCAAGATTAACCATTACTAAACGAGTTACTGCAGATAGATTTACTTCAGCAATTAGGTAATTATTGTCAAATGTAATCCCTGTGATTGTAGCATTATCGTAGTCAACTACTGTTCCAGTAAGTGCCAACACTTGTTCATCCATAGCTGTATTTACTGTAGCGTTAACTTCTACTGAAAGAGTATTTTGAACTCCATCCAATGTGATAATATTTGCAGTCAATGGAGAGGCCTCTGAAACCCACGATAAACTATCACCTTCACCATCAATAAGGATAACATCGCTGTCTGAAATTGGTGTAAATACCTCGCCATGATTGTTACTTTGCAAGTTAAAAATAACACCATTATGGATTGCAAATAACTTAGCATTTTCTCCATCTACACCATCAAGAAGGGCAAGATCCGTATAAAGAGGATCCGTTGTTCTTTCAACCAAAACTGGATTTGAAAAATTAAGAGTAATTATTCTGTAACCTTGCCAAATAATAGCGTGATTTTCTGAAATCAATACTTCTGTTGAAGCATTCAATAACCCCAATTGAGATTGATTACCGCCTTCATTCAAATAGAGATTTTCATGATAAGTAATTTCATTCTCAATATCGATAATCACCGCACTAAGATTGCCTTCATCATCTGCATCAAGAGCTACCAACCATCCATCTGCTGCTGCGGCTCCTGATGGATGGCTAACACCCTCAGCAGGAATATGTTGGTGAGCGGCGTCATACAATAATACGCCACCTGTTGCCGCCATTAACAACATTACAACAACTCCTGTTAGAGTAGCAGATGGTTTTGTCAACCAAGCAAATATCCTCTGACTATAACCAGAAATAACTATTTTTGGATTATTAATATCTGCAAAAAGCCATGCTAACCGAGCGTTAAAGGTTCTTTCATCAAGACGATACCATAACCAATCATGACATTGATCTGCACACCTAACTGCAACATAAGCAACAATAATGCCACCAGTAATGTCAAGTAGCCAGTGAATACCAAGATAAATAATTGAAAAACCAGTTAAGGCGGTAAACCAACCAACAAATATTCTATATTTTTTCCATCTCTCATCATGATCCCAGCGATGTAATCCAAGCCAAACAGCAAATGGTATTCCGATATGTAAACTTGGCATACCATTAGTAAAAGGATCTATTCTTGTAAACCATGTTTGAATTTCAGGAGTAAGATGGTAAGCAAGTGTTTCCATTTCGGGAATATGATCACCAGTAACTCTAACATTGAAGAATAAATAAAATGGGACTGCTAAAGCATAGACAAAGAACATCGACAATAATATTCGGTCTGACATCCACCTATCATCAAAATATGTAAAATAAAATGTTGCTGTAAAAACCAATAACATATATCCAGCAACATAAAAATGAGTTAAGACAAAAGTCAAAGCATCATTAAGGAAGGCCTGCTGAATAAATAGAACCAAATCACCTTCAATCGCATAAATGAATGGAGTCATCTCAAGATGTGTATTTGCCATTAATGTTCTATCTAATTTATCTAGAATATCTTTCCATACGTAAATACTGAACACTAAAGCAATATGAATCCAATAGCGCCTAAATACATCAACAAAACCTGCCAAAGTAACCCTTTTACCGCTTACACGAAATACTGGCATTAGTAAAATACCACTTAACAATGATACCGTTACCCATGTCACATAGACTCCTGCTCCAGCCATGGATAACCCTTCCCTCAAACAATGCTTCTCGTCTTTTGGCTTTGTCAATTGCGCTAAATTATTCAATTCAAAGGCGTTCTAATTTGATTTCTTCATACACTATATACGATACAATGATTCAAGAATGATTGCAAAGTGGCGACTACAATGTCCGATTCACCTGTGACGCACCATAAAGGAGAGGCTAACAACAACTCTCCTGAAAATGCAACTAATGAACAGAAAGCGCAAATGGAGCAAGCTTATGCCCAAATGCGTAGAAAATTAAGAATGACACAACTTTCTGAGAAAATAAAACACAAGATTATGGTGCTATCTGGAAAAGGTGGGGTTGGCAAATCAACAGTTGCAACCGGTCTTGCATTATCCCTAGCGCAACAAGGGCACAAAGTAGGTTTGCTAGATATCGACATTACTGGACCAAATGTACCCAAAATGATGGGATTGAGTGGTCAAGGGTTACACGTCGACGAGGGGCTAATTCACCCGGCCGTAGGCCACTTAGGCGTCAAGGTGATTTCAATGGCATTCTTACTAGAGGATGAAGACACACCGGTTGTTTGGCGCGGGCCAATTAAGCTTGGAGCAATTCAGCAATTTATTGCGGATGTAGAATGGGGTGAGCTTGATTACTTGATTCTAGATTTCCCACCTGGGACTAGTGACGAACCACTAACTGTCACTCAAAGTCTACCAGATATTGATGGAATTGTAATTGTCACTACCCCTCAAGAAGTTGCTTTATTAGATAGTCGTAAATCCATATCTTTTGCTAAGAATCTAAATGTTCCAGTACTAGGTGTGGTTGAGAATATGAGTGGATTTACAATACGCGGAAAGGTGGAACCTAACACTAAGGTGGAATTAGAGGCCCCCGGAGGGAAGAATGTTGAAACCATGGCTGACGAAGATGGTAAATGGTCTGCCACACTAGATATTTTCAAGCAAGGTGGCGGCAAGGATACAGCGGAGGAACTAGAAGTACCGTTTCTCGGAGCTTTACCTTTTGATCCAGGAGTAGTAAGGGGTGGAGATGATGGTGTACATCGTATAGTTGCAGAACCTGATGGGGAAAGCGCATTAGCATTCTCTAACATTGTAACAGCAATAACTGAACAATTATCAGAAGAAAATGAACCAGGAATAAACATCATTTGAGGTGATTTTTTGAGTGAAATTCCTAAATTAATTGAATTAGAGCGTACCGAAAAGAATGCAATACTAAGATGGAACGATGGAAGTGAGCACACCGTTCTCTGGAAGGATATTAGATACTACTGCCCTTGTGCTAGATGTTCGCCTAGTCGAGATGATGAAGGGAGGGCTGATGAGTTACGTCAATTAATCAAATCATTTCCTTCTGAGAAACCATCAGTTAGGACTGTTGGCCGTTATGCGTTGGCCTTTGAATGGTCTCAAGGATGTAGTAGCGGCATAAACAAATTTGAGAGATTATGGGATATTGCTAATGGAGATGATCCTGATCATGGAAAGCCATATGTTCATGGTGCTTGGTAGAATTCTAATATATTCATTTCTTCAGAATGGTGCGAGCGCCGGAATTTGAATCCGGGTTCAGGCGTTGGCAACGCCCGGTGATAACCGCTACACTACGCTCGCAACATTATAGCCCAAACCCATTCAGTATAAACAGATTACCGTATGAAATAACTAATTGGTGAAAAGTAAATCAATCAATTCATTCAAATTACATACCGCACTCCGACAAATGAGGGAGAAGAAGATGCGTACAATTTATGTTGGACGAAAACCCGTACATTCCTATGTTGCAGCAGTATTAAGGGCAATGCAGGATGGAGATAGAGAAGTTGAAATTGTTGCTAGAGGAAATTCAATGAGGGTTGCAATAGATGCGGCTGAAATTTGTAGGAGACGAAATGGAAAGATTGCGGGTTTATTACCTGAAGAAATGGTAAATAATGGAGTTGAAATTGGTACTGAAGAAATAGATATGGATGGTTCAACAAGAATTATTTCATTCATCAAAATACAATTAGAAGGCATTGGGGAAATGCCTGCAGATTCAGATGAATAGTATCCATTAGAGTAATTCCCTAATTCGCCTTTCGATTTCATCTCTTGTTTTACGATAGGCATCTAATTCTTGCCCAAATGGATCATCTAATTCCCAATCTCCGT
>MDTE01174899.1_pt1 | contig 56274 bp, 53 predicted proteins | sample 811231 | NCBI WGS metagenome assembly MDTE01 (sample SAMN05326651, study PRJNA326480) | marine metagenome | isolation source: seawater | place: Indian Ocean: Red Sea | collected 2010 | reverse complement strand
ACCACGTTGATAGGCTGGGTGTGGAAGTGCGGTAACGCATGTAGCTGACCAGTACTAATAGCTCAATTGGCTTGATTTATGCACTGAAAAAAATTTAATTAGATATACTAAAAATACTTAGGTTGTACTTTTTGTAATTTGCTTATGTTAAAATTTATTTGCAAACCAAATGCTTAAAAAATTTAGTAAACCGCTTTAAAGACTGTATTAATAACAGTTAATGAGAATAATTTTTTTTAAAATTCCTTATTGAAATTTTAAAGTAATGTTATCAAGCACTATTTTAATTAATTACAAAATTGGTATATTCAAATTCTAATTAGATTGTTTATTTTAATAAAACAAAAGATATATGGAGAGACCAAAGTTTTATTTAGTTCTTTTAGGTTTATCTCACTTACAGAAAAATATAGAAAAAATTTGCAAAGAACAAAAAATAAAATTGGTTGTTTTCGATAAAAAACCCAAACAAAAAAAAAAAAATCAATTTAAAGCTAACAACAAAAATTTTTTAGAGCTAATTAAGATACTTAAAAGTCATAGATTATTAGAAATTCTAAAAAAAAAAACCTCTTTAGCATACTGTGGGAGCGAGTTCGGGTTAGATGCAGCACATAAATTAAATTTATCCTTTAACTCCTTATTTCTAAATTCTTATCCGGATTCAAAAAAATTTATAAACAAAAAATATGGTACCAATTTTTTTAAAACAAATAATATTAATACACCAATCAGGTTAAATTTTACAAAAGCATTGAACTTTTTGAAAAATGAAGGCGAAATTATCCTCAAACCTGAAAATTTGAGTGGTAGCAAAGGTGTTTTGATGTTGTCCAGTATTGATGGTTTTAAAAATAATTATAAAAAATATAAAAAAAAATATAAAAAATTTATTTGTGAAGAGTTTGTAGAAGGGAATGGAATTGATGTTCAATGTTATGTTAAAAAAAAAAAACTTTTCAAGCTAGGACTAGGTGATAGGTATTTTTCAAAAGGTAAATTTAAAGTACCAATACATGGAAACTTTCCTTCAATTTTAAAAAAAAATGTTCAAAATAAAGTTTATGGTATACTTAATAAATTAATAAAAAAAACAAATTTTAATAACAGTTTTATTAAAGCAGATTTTATTTTGGACAATAAAAAAAAAATATTTCTGCTTGAAGTATCACCGAGATTACATGGAGATGTATTTTCAAGTAATACAATTTTTTACTATGATAAGAAGAATGCTCCATTAAGTATATTTTTTAAGCATTTTTTTTATAACAAACCTATGAGAAATATATACCATAAAAAAAATAAAATAACTGTTTGGCACTCTCTATTTTTTAAAAAAAAATTAAATAGGAAAAATCTAAATTTTGTTAAAAGTAAAATTAAGGCTTTGTGCAAACCACATCAAATTTTTTTAAAGGATAAAATAGTTTCAAGAAAAACACACAAAGATAATACAACAATTGGAGGTTTTTTTTGGTTTAGCGTTAAGCCAGAAAAATATAAAAGAACAATGATTAATATTCAAAAAAATTTAAATGAATATATATTATGTAATTAGTTGTTAAGCAAAATTAATAAATTAAATGTATATAGTGAAAAAAAAAAATCTTTTTATTACTGGTGGAACAGGATCTATAGGACTTGATTTAATAAAAAAATATTTAGATAATAACTATAATATATTTTTTACTGTTTCATCGAAAAAAAATAAAATTATAAAGCAGATTAATAAAATATCTTTGGAAAAAAAAGCTGTTTGTAGATTCGTAGTAATTGATTTTTCTAAAGAGGATATTAATAAATGGAAAAGAAAAATCAATAAATTACTTACAGGGATTAGTAAAATAGATACATTAATTAATAATGCAGGTTTTTTGCAACAAAAAAAATTTACAAAAATAAACAATCAAGATTGGCAAGTTTCTTTGGACATTAATTTAAAATCTGTATTTTTTGTTACTCAGTTTTTAAGTAAATTTCTAAAACAAGGTTCATCTGTGATAAATATATCATCGGTAGGTGGGCAAATTGGAGGACATCTGGCACCACATTATGCAGCATCAAAAGCTGGTGTAATATCTTTAACAAGATCTTTTTCAAAAATACTTTCAAAATCTCACGTAAGAGTTAATTGTGTATCTCCAGGAGTTATTGAAACAAAAATGGTCACTGCAATGATAAAAAAATTCGGGAAAAAGAAAATATTAGAGAATCATTTAATTAAGAGACTGGGAAATACAAAAGATGTTGTTGAGATTTGTTATTTTCTTTCATGTGATAAATCTCAGTTTATAACGGGACAAACATACAATGTTAATGGGGGAAGTTACCTTGGATAAACTCGATAAAATCAATATTAAAATATTAAAACGTCTTACAGATGATAAATTAAGATTATTATGTAAAAATATAAGAACTTTTTTAATTAATAATATATCTAAAACTGGTGGTCATATAGGTGCAAATCTTGGAACTATAGAAATATCAGTTGCACTTCATAAAGTCTTTAATTCGCCAAGAGATAAAATTATATTTGATACGGGCCATCAGGCATATACTCATAAAATTTTAACAGGACGTATTAAAAAATTTAAATTCCTTAATAAATACAAAAAAGGTTTTTCTAGATTTACTGACAGAAATGAAAGTAAACATGATATTATTGATGTGTCTCATGCAGCAACTTCAATTTCAATTTCATCTGGCCTAGTATCTAAAAAAAATTTTAAAAATAAAGTTATTGCAATTATCGGAGATGGGAGTTTAGTTGAAGGTATGGCCTTTGAAGCTTTAAATTATGTAGCAGATAAAAAGCTTCCTCTTTTAATAGTTTTAGTCGACAATGGATTTGCAATTGACAAAAATGTGGGTGGCATAAAATATATGACATCAGGAAATAACTGGTCATCAAAAAGCAGAAATTTTTTTGAAAGTATTGGTCTAAATTATGTAAGCGAAAAAAAAGGACATGATGTTGTTAAATTATGTAAGAAGCTACAAAAGCTAAAAAATATCAAAAAAACTACAGTTTTTCATATAAAAACAGTAAAAGGTTTAGGTCTAGATATATCTAAAAATCACCCTTACAAGATGCATTTTTCAATGCCATTTGATATAATTTCGGGAAAAGGTGCTGCACCAACTCTGCCTGGCAAAAGCTATGCGTCAGAGCTCGCAGGTCAGATAGAAAAATATTTAAGAAAAAATAAAGATTTGTTTATAATTACTCCAGCCACTCCTTATTCAAATAATTTACAAGAACTAATAAGAAAATTTCCAAAAAATGTTTTGGATGTTGGAATGGCTGAACAGCATGCAGCAGGTATGGCAGCTGGACTTGCATTAAAAAAAAAAAAGGTTGTTTTGTGTTACCAATCAACTTTTATGCAAAGAGCATTCGATCAAATTTTTCACGATATAGCTTATATGAATTTACCAATAACAATATTAGCTTCTAGGTCAGGTTTTGCAGGTTATGACTCAGCAACACATCATAGCTTAATGGATTTAAGTTATTTGAGAGCTATTCCAAATACTGAAATTTATTATCCTTCAACAATAGAAGATAGTTGTAAAGTATTAAACTCAAGACTTCATGGATCAAAAAAAACTCTAAAGCCTTTAATTTTACTCCATCAATATGAGCCTGTTAGTTATGAATATAAACCTATAATAAAAAAATCTAATTATGATTTTTTTTCCCTCTCGTCAAAAAAAAATTTGCTTATTACAACCGGCAACTATTTGAATAGAGCCATGGAAATTGAAAACAAATTAAAAAAAAAAGATATTTTAGTGAGTATTATGTGTTTGAAATATATTAAACCGATTAATAGCAAATTTAGTGAAATATTAAAAAATTATAAAAATATTGTAGTCGTAGAGGAAAATGCTCTAATTGGGGGAATTGGTTCGGAGATTGTTAGAATAAATATTAAAAATAAAAATAATATTAATTTATTTGGAATAAAAGATGTATTCATTAATCCTGGAAATAGTATTGAGTGCAGTAAAGAAGCTCAGATTGACTCAAAATATATAGCTAATAAATTATTAAAAATTTTTAGTGATTAAAAAAAGAAACATAATTTTAATCTTAGGTGGTAGCGAGGATCAGTTATATTTAATTAAGACAGCACAAAAAAAATCTTACAAAACATTATGTTTAGATAAAAATAGATATTCTGAAGCAAAAAATATTTCTGACTATTTTATTAATGTTGATTTTTCAAAAACTAAAATTGTTAAACAAAAAATAAAAAAATATAAACATCTAATTGCAGCAGTAATTACTATGGGTTCTGATTGTCCTGAACATGTCTCTAAAATTGCAAATTATCTAAAATTGACTTCAAATTCTGTTCAAACGTCAACTATATGCAAAAATAAATTGAGAATGAAAAAAGTATTTAAAAAAATTAAATTAAATTCAGCAAAATATATTTATACAAACTCAGTTCAAAAAACAAAAAAATTTTTTAATGAAAATTTTAAAAAACCTATTATAATTAAACCGATAGATTTTGCTGGTTCTCGTGGAGTCTTTTTAATAAGAAATATTGAAGAGATAAAATTTTTTATTAATAAAATAAAAAAATTAATTAAAAATAAAAAATTTCTTGTAGAAGAATTCTTAAGTGGCCCACAGATAAGTACAGAAACATTAATAAAAAACAAAAAAGCATTTACTCTTGGGTTTGCAGATAGGAATTATAATGATACAAAAAAATTTTTACCGCAAATAATAGAAAATGGTGGGACCGTTCCCTCAAAAAATTTAAAATACCTTAAAAAAATAAACATTATTGTTGAAAAACTCGCAAACTTTATTGGTTTTGATAACGGAGTAATTAAAGGTGATTTTGTAATTAATGAAAACAAGATCAACATTATTGAATTCGCTGGACGTTTAAGTGGTGGAGACTTTTGCGAAAGTCTTGTGCCAATTTCAACAAATTATAATTATGTTAAAGATGCAATTGATATTTCTGCAGACAAAAAAAAAAATAAAAATTCCAAAGCAACTAAATTACAAAAAATACGTAAAAAACAGATATATTTTTCTTAAAAGTGGAAAAATTCAGAAAATTAAAGGGCTTAATAAAGTAAAAAAAATTCGTGGATTAAAAAAAATATCTTTAAAAGTTAAAAAAAATTCAATAATTAAAAAAGCCACATCACATGGTTCTAGAGCAGGAGTTTTTATAGTAGAGTCCAAAACTGATGGAGGGTCCAACAAAATAATTGATAAAATTTACTCCACGCTAAAATTTAAAATTAGTGGTAATTTTGTGACTGGCGATCCTAGATAAATGAAAGTTACTGCAATAATTCTTTGTAGGGAAAACTCATCTCGATTAAGAAAAAAACATTTTAAAAAAATTGGGAAGTTTACTATTTTAGAAATAATTATTAAAAAATTAAAAGAATTAAATTACATTGATAAAATTGTAATTGCGACAGGACCAAAAAAAAAAAATTCTAATTACGAAAAACTCATAAGACAAAAAAAAATAGAAAGGGTAAATTTTTTTTATCACAATAAAGAAGAAAATGTAACAGAGAGAGTTTATTTAGCTTCACGAAAATTTAAAAACACTTTTACATTATTAATATCGGGTGATTGTATATTATTAGATAAAGAATTTATCGATTATTACCAAAAAAAAATATATCGTTTTAATCAATATGATTTTCTTAATTTTCTAGAAAAAAAAAATTTTTATATTGGTTTTGAAGGTATCAAATTTTTTAGAACAAATATTTGGAAAAAAGTAAACGATTGTTCAAATACCAATATATTACAACAAAATCCTGGTTATGTTGTATCTCTGAAACCAAATAAATTTAAAATTAAAAATATTATAGCTAAGAAAAAGTTTTATCTTAATAAGAAAGTTAGATTGTCAATTGACACCCAGTCAGATCTAGATTTTTTTAGGCTACTAGATCTTAAAAAAAAAGAAGATCACGATATTCAACTTTCTACAATCAAAGAAAATATTAATTTAAAAAAAATTAATCAACATGTAATGCAAAGAATACCAGAAGATTTAAATAAAAAAAAAATCATTTTGATAACTATGAAGTCAAAAAAATTTGGTTTAGGTAATTATATGAGAATGCTTGCAATTAAGAGAGAAATTTCTGAAACTAGCACATCATCTATCAAGCTCATTAACCTTGAAAAATACAATTTAAATAGACTCAAAAGTATTAAAAATTCAAATATAGTAATTGATGTCCATTTTAACGTTTTAAAAAAATTAGAAAAAATAATTGACGGTGTTTCCAATAAAATTGTTTTGATTGATCAAACAGAAACTAATTTTCAGAATAAATTATTAATTGTGCCTTCATTATACGTAGAGCCAAGTTTAAGAAAAAAGGTAACCTACGGATTAAATTATTTAATTGTGAGACGAGATCTTTTTTTTTATTTTTTAAAACAAAACAAAAGTGAAAAAAATAAAGTGCTAGTTTTAAATGGGGGATCTCATATGCCGCAATTGAGCACTTTAAATCAAATAAAAAAAAGATTTAATGTGGGTTGCGATGTACATATAGGTCCATACATAAAAAAAAATGATAAAATAGACAGTATAAAAAAAATACATCATGTTATTCGTAATATAGATCCGTTAAAATTATTTTTTAGATATGACAAATTTATTACAAGATTAGGAGTTACTGTATATGAACTTTTGGCAATAAAAAAAAAACCCTGTATAATTTTAAGAAATGAGAAATCAGAAACAAGACTTAAATCAATATTTTACTTATTCAAAAAAAAATATATTAATATTTTAGAAAAAAAAGAACATAAATTAACAAAAATTAAAATTAGCTTTGGATGTCAAAATACAGTCCTAAAAATTATGAATTTTTTTGGCTAAATCTAATAAATATTTTTTTTAAAAGTCATAAAAAGTGAAAAAAATAAAAACTCCTAAATTGTATCATAGAAATTGTTTGATTTGTGGCAAAAGCAATAAAAGAAAATTTTTTCAAAGTGATTTTTTTGAAACTTTCCCAAATGGAGATTATTTTTACAAATTAAATACTTATGTTTTGTGCTCAAATTGTCTATTTGTTTACACAAACCCAGATGTTAGTGATTATCTTAGAGAAAAAATTTATTCAAATCTTGTAATTGAAGATCCCAACAAGAACCATGAAAAAAGTTATAGATCTAAAATACATTATCAAATGTTTAAAGAGTTAGTTGATAAAAAACTTTTAAATTCTAAATCTAGACTGTTAGAGATAGGGTGTGGAACAGGTGGACTTTTAAAAAATGTTTTAAATGGATATAAATTAAAGAAAAAAAATATTTTTGGGATTGAAATATCAAATATATTAATAAATTATTTAAAAAAAAATAAATTTCAAGTTTTTAAAAACTTAAAAGAAATTAAAAAATACAAAAATCGTTTTGATTTTATTATTTTAGATAATGTATTTGAGCATCTTGATAAACCATTTAAAGAATTAAAAATCATAAAAACTTTTTTAAAAAAAAACGGAAAAATTTATTGTTCAATTCCCAATATTCTTAAGACACGCACAAATATTTCTGATCCTTTGAATCATGAGTGTAATTATTTACTATCAAATTTTAAATATGTATTTGAAAAGTCAGGATATAAGATAGAAAAATTTAAATATAGGTATTACTGGTTAAATTCGTTAATTTCTAAAAGTACTAAAAATTTAAAATACTTTAAATTTAAAACAAATAAGTCTCTTAGACAGATACAACTTCTAAAAAATATATTAAAAAAAAATGAAATTCAAAATAAGTTTTTGTACAAAAAAATAAACAAGTTAAAAAATAAAAAAATACTACTATATGGTGCTGGAAATCATGCTTTAAGTTTTTTATTTATGTTCAAAAAATTAAATTTAAATCTCATAGGCATTAGCGATAGTAATAAGACTTATCACGGTAAAAAAAGATTTGGTTATAAAATAATAGACCCAAATAACATTTGGAAACTAAAATACGATAAGATTGTAATTTCTTCACGAGCTTTTCAAGATGAAATTTATAAATATTTAATTAATTTAAATATAGAAAGAAAAAAAATATATACCCTTTATTAAGAAAAAAAAGTTTCTAACTAGTTTTTTTTTTCCATTTAAAAAAAGCAGTTATAAAACAAAATAATGTTAATACTATTCCAAGAGGCATTAACAACAATACAAAAATATTTTCTAATAAAAGTACAATTAATTTAGTTTTTTTTATTTCCACCTTACAATTAAGGTTTAATTTATATGGATCATACTTCAAATGATAAATTTTTTTTGAATTAAGTAAAATGGACAATATAATTAGATTTTCAAGCCCTTTTGTTCCAGCTTGTTTATGAAAAAAATATAGTTCATCATATTTTTCATTTCTAATTTGAATAATCTTTTTAATTTCGATATTAAGAATATTATAGTTTCCAATTTTTTTTGTTAAATAGATCTTATTAAATTTCTTGTTAAGATTTCTAGTTTGTTTACGATTATCCAAGACATCTGTTGGAATTTTATCATTATTTACGTTCTCAAATAGGTTATTAAATAGTTCAACTTGAATTGATCTTATAAACAATCTTTTCATAATTATTTTCCAAGAATATTTTTAGCTGGTAGTATTTTTTTAAATTCTTTTAAATCTATGGGCAATCTTTTTGAAAAAATAGAATTTAATTCAAGAATTGCAGAAAAAAAGGCTAAAATAATTAACTTTCTTCTTCTAGAAACTAAGTCATATATTGACAAATATAGTAAATATAAAAGTTCATTTAAAAGAAAAAAAGAAATTGGACAAAATTTAAATAAATATTTAATGTAGCTTTTTGTGCCGTCCGAAAAAGCGCTATCAGATATTCTAAATTTTGCTGGTTCTCCTGATTGAGACCACTTATGAAAAACATAAACCTGATCGTTAGATACACATCTTAAATTCGAAAATATCATTTTTGCAGAAGTTGATAATTCAAAAGGACTTTCTCTTCCCCATTCCTCCCAATACCCAAGTTTTTTAAGGATGTCTGATCTAAATGCACCTCCGCATCCAGACCAAAAATAATTATTAATTATTTCATCGGATTTGTAATTTGACAGTTCATAATATTTGTCAATGTATTGAGAATAATCTAAAATTTTAAAAGATACTAATCCAATACTTTTTTTTTCAAAAATTTGCATTAGTTTGGTTATAGAATTTTTCCCTGGAAAAGAGTCGTCATCTAAAGATACTAATATTTCACCATTACATTTCTTCATAGCAATATTTCGAGCGGGTATAGCTCCTATATTTTCTTTAAGATATGTATATTTTACTTTATCATATTTTTTTATCATTTCACTTGTACCATCATTTGATCCATTATCGACAATAACAATCTCAAATTTTTTGTAATCTTGTTCATAGATTTTTTGTATGGTTTCCTCTAGGTCAATAACTCTATTCATTGTAGCTAAAAAAAAACTCACTAGTTTCATAATATCTACTAATATAATATAGATTAAAAAATAAAAATGAAAAATTTAACTTTGATATGTTTGGGTGGTGGTAAAAATCAAAAAAAACTGATTAGTATTTCTGTAAAAAAAAAAATACAAACATTAGTTCTCGAATTTAAAAGAATAAACATTAAAAATAATTATCTCGAGCAAATAAAATTAAGTTGTTATAATTTATCACATGTAAAAAAAAATATAAACTTAATAAAAAAAAAAATCATAAGTACAAAAATTGATTTTATTTACAGATCATCGGGACCATCTATTTTAGTATTATTTTATTTATGTAAAATTTTTAAAGTCAAAAGAATATCTAAAAATTTAGCACAATCTATTTATAGTAAATCTTTTTTTTCTAATCTTTTAACAAAAAAAAAAATACCTACCATAAATTTTTTAAAATTAAAAAGTTTTAAAAAAATAAAAAAATTTAGTTCTTTTGTAATTAAACCAGATGCACCTATAATTGGAAAAAAGAACGTTTTTTTAATTGATAAAAATACAAAGTTTAATCTAGCATTATTTAACAAAGTAATTAAATGCAGTCATAACAAAAATATTATATGTTCAGATTATATTTCTGGCTTTGATGTTGGGTCATTTGTATTTATTGAAAAAAAAAATAAAAAAATTAATTATCTAAATCCTTTCTATGAAAAAAATAAATTTCAAAATAACAAAATAAAATTTTTTGGATTAAGCAAATGTTATGAAAAAAAATTAATAAATAAAATTAATTCATTAACAAAAAAAATAATTAGAATATATCCTAAATATTATGGTTTCTTATCTATTACATACAGAGTTTCAAACTTAGGAAAAATATTCCCTTATGAAATTAATATAGGATTATCAGGCGATGGTTTCGCAGAAACATATTTTCCAAAATTAAACCTCAAAAAAAATCCTTTTGATATGGAAATTAAAAACTTAATTTTTTAGAAATTTCTTAAAAACAAAATTTTTATGATAATTTCCACGAAGCAATTTTTTTGAGTCTTCTAATTTTTTTTTTATATCAATTGTTGGATTTGGATAATGACCAACTATCTTTTTAAAAGTATTTATTGCTAAGCTGAATGAAAGTGAGAATTTTCCTGGATTTATATAGTAAAAATCATCTTTAATTTTTTTAATTGTATAAATATAATTTCTCTTATCTTCTTTTATTACTTCATTTTTTACGCCAAAATATGTATGGGTTTTAAGATTTTCTAAGTTTCCGAAATTCTCTATGGCTAACTTTTTAAGATTTCTAGAGAGCATTGCTAAATCGTTATTTTTATGATTCAATTTTTCAACATAATCCCCTCCACCTAAAATTGAGTATTTTTTGTTATTTTTTTTATGAAGTACGTGATTTACTGCTCTTTTTTTATTATCAGACATTATTATGTAATTTTCTTTACATAAATTTGGATAAGTAATTATTAGAGGGGATAAGAAACTTTTAACTACTTTTGATTTTGTAAATTTATTTATACCAGATCCATTAGCAAATATTACTTTTTTTGAATGAATTTTTTTTTTTTCTTTATCTAGTAGAGTATAAAATTCTTTACTTTTACTTATTTTTTTTATTTCACAATTTTTTTTTAATTTTCCATTATAGTTTAAAAAACTCTCTAATATGTCATTTGCAATCAATGTGGACTCCATAGGACAATCAAAACTTTTAACTTTGAAAAATTTTTTACCATTTAATCTTTTAATTTTAATTCTAGTCTCTTTTTTATTTTTTACATTAGGAATATATTTAGATGCTTCTCCTTTTCTCCAGTCATATTCTTCAAAGTTTTTGTGAACATTGCAAAAGGATTTGAATTTTTTTTTCCACAAAGGACTCATATTTTTTTTTCTAAAAAGATAATTAAAATTATTATTTTTAAACCATGAATTTTTTTTTTCTAATACTTTAATTTTTCCTTTATGGTCAATTTTTAGATTCATATTTTTAAAGTCTCTATAATAAAGTAAAAGATCATCTATGCCTCCAACAAGTATTCTTAAAGAGTTTTTATTTGGAAAAATTGAGTAAAGACTACCAAAATGAAACCATTCATGGTGTAGTCCACTACTTTCAGAACAGATCTTTGAATTTTTTTCTATTAGAATTACTTTGTAGCCAGATCTTGAAAATATTTCTGCTGTTGTTAACCCAGCTATACCTCCGCCAATTATAGCAAAATCATACATTTTGATTAATTTAGATCCTCAATTGTAGAGCAAATTCTTTTAATATCATTTTTTTTAAGTTTTGAATGTACAGGTGGACAGATTTGTAATTTACAAAATTTATTTGTAAGTGGAAGTTTTAGATTTTTATTTACGTGTTTTAAAAATACTGGCTGTTGATGGCATGGCGTGTTATAAACATCCCCACCAACAAAAATTCCTTTTTTTCTAAAACTATTTATTAACTTATTTTTAGTTTTTTTTGTTTTAGCTATTATGATGAATTTATAATTTGAACATTCATCCATATGTTCTACTTTACAATAATTTAATAATTTTGTTTTTTTTACAGATTTAATCATTTGCTCAACTGCTTTTTTTCTTTTTTTTATTATTAAATTTAGCTTTTTAAGTTGTAACAACCCAATAAAAGATGATATTTCGCTCATTCTCCAACTATTTCCTAAATCATAATGTGTTCCTCCAAAAGACCCTCCACGCTTCCCTTGGTTCCTGAAAGATTTAATTAATTCTACATTTTTATCGTATTTTGTTGTCAAAATTCCTCCTTCAATAGTAGTAATTACTTTTGTAGGAAAAAAAGAAAAGCATCCAAAGTCGCCAAAGGTACCAGCTTTTTGCCCTCTGAAGGTTGATCCATGCGCATGAGCACAATCCTCAATTAAAAAAAGATTATTTTTTTTACAAAATTTACTAATTTTAATAATCTCTGGATGTATAATTCCACCTATATGAACCACAATACACCCAGCAATATTTTTATTTTTTTTATAACTTTTTAAAATTTGTTCATAACTTGGTGAAAAATAATCCGGGTCGAAATCTACAAATTCTGGAATTGCTCCAGCTCTAATAATTGCAGCCACAGTAGCAAAGTTAGTATTTGATTGAACTAAAACTTTTTTTCTACAAGAGTTATTGCATTTGATTCTTTCATCATAAAATCTACAACATTTAAGCGATAAGCTTAATGCCACCTCTAAAGCAGACGTTCCACTGTTAAGTGCTACAGAATTTTTAACATTGTTATATTCTGAAAAATTCTTTTCAAATTTCTCCGTATACTTTCCAAGTATTAAATTTCCAGATTTTAAAATTTCTACTAATTTTTTCGATATTCTATTTATTTCCTTATCTGAAAAATCTAATTTAACTGGCTTAATTACGTTTTTAACATTATTATACATTTTTCAACTTGTTTCTTTGTTTTTTCTCTATTTTTAAAAGTCCTAATTTATTTTTAAATTTCAAGCTTTTATTTACAACTTCTATATCTCTACAAAGTTTGGATAAACCTTGCGGCTCAAGAGATGCAGCATGATCAGTTCCTTTCCAAGTTCTATCTAAAGTAAAATGTCTCTCAATAAAATTTGCTCCCAATAAGTAAGATGCTATATCAATTGAAATACCCAAATGATGTCCTGAGAATGCAATAGAATCAATTTGACTTTGATATTTTTTTTTTAAGTAATTTATTTCTAATAAACATACATCTTCATTATTGACTGGATAATCTGAAGTGCAGGCATAAAAAATGAGATCTTTAGCCCTGTTTTTTTTTTTAAAAAAATTAAAAATTTTTCTTATCTCATTTCTTGAAGTCATACCTAAAGATACATGTATTTTGCCTTTAAACTTTTTTACTAAGACTTCAAGCAGTTCAAAATCTAAATTACAAGCTGATGGAACTTTAAGATAATCTAACTTAATTTTACTTTTTATAAATTCAATTGCTGAATTTTTTTCCCAAACAGATACTGAATATTTTATGCCTATTTTTTTACAATAATTAAATAATTTCTTATGAGTTGATAAATCAAATTCCAAATAATCTCTGTGCTTACCATATGAAGCTCCATAAGAATTATATGGCACGGGATGAGGCGCATTATATTTATCACCAAGTAGGTATCTATTATCTCTCTTTTGGAATTTTACATAGTCAGCTCCACATTGTTTTGCTTCTCTAATCATTTGTTTTGCAATATTAAAATTACCTTTATGATTACAACCAATTTCAGCAACTATAATTGGTTTTCTCTTGTATAAATTAATCATAGTCGCTAGATATAAGAAAATGATCAACAAAACAATAGGACTTGTACTTGCTAGATCAGGTAGCAAAGGGATAAAAGATAAGAATATAAAATTAATAAATAATAAGCCATTATTTGACTATTCAATAAAATCTTTAGTGAAGTCCAAAATTTGTTCGAAGATAATAGTGTCTACTGATAGTTCAAAATATATCAACATAATTAAAAAAAAATATTCAAAAAACTTTATCTTTTTTAAAAGGTCAAAAAAATATGCAAAGGATAATTCTTCATCAGAGGAAGCTATTTTAGAGATATTAAATCAATTAAAAAAAATATTAAAAAAATATAAATATTGCGTTTTCCTTCAATTAACATCTCCTTTAGTTAAACCACAAGATTTTAAAGATGCATTAAATAAATTTCAAATAAATAGATATGATTCTCTTTTTACAGGTTATCAAAGCAAAAAATTTTATTGGCATAAAAAAAAAAATTTTTATTTATCTTTAAATTACAATTATAAAAAAAGGCCAAGACGTCAAGATTTTAAAGGTAATATTGTTGAAAATGGAGCATTTTATATATTTAATCTTGTTAAATTTAAAAAATATAAAAACAGATTATTTGGTAAAATTGGATGTTATTTTATGTCAGAAAATAGGTCTTTAGAAATAGACAATAAATCAGATTTAGAAAATTTTAAACTTTTATTAAAAAAAAATGTCTAAAATATTACTTATTAATCCAAGCAAATGGGGTAGAGGTATTACACCAATTTGGGCAGCAAGCCATGCGGGTATCTTAAAGTCTTCTAAACATAACGTACAGTTTTTTGACTCTACTTTTTATAAAAATTGGACAAATAATGAGGTAAAATTTAATACAGAAAACAAACAATATAGACCATCAAACTATTTCAATAAGATTAAATTTAAAAATCAGAATGTTAAAGAAGATTTAAAAAATGTTCTTAATGAATTTGAACCTGACATTATATTTTGGTCTGCGATTTCTTCACACATTCATGGAGAGGGTGAGTATGTAAACGTACAATATGGATACGAATTAATTGAAAATTTGAAAATTGATAATGCACTTATTATTACTGGTGGGCTCCAAGCAACAGCATCGCCCGAAAAAATTTTTGAAAATTACAAAAATATAAATTTTATAATCAAAGGAGAGTCTGAAAAAGTTTTATTAGAATGTGCAAATAAAATTGATAGTAAAAATTATTCTAAAAAAGAAAAAGTAAATATTATTAAAAGTATTAAGGGCATTAGCTATATTGAAAACTCAATTTTGAAATCCAATGAACGTCAAGAAATAATATCAAATTTAGATACCATAGGAATGTATGATTATTCTATTTTTGAGGATCAAATTTTTTTAAGACCTTATAATGGAGATGTTATTAAGGCAGTTGATTACGAACTTTCAAGAGGTTGTGTTTTTACATGTTCATATTGTGTTGAGACAATCATACAAAAATATTATGGATTTGAGGAAAATAAAAGAGGAGTTCTTACAAATGCAAAAAGTTATATAAGAAATAAATCTGCTAAAAGAATATTTGATGAATTTAAAGATCTCTCGAAAAAATTTAAAATTAACCTTATTAGATGCCAAGATACTAACTTTTTAACAATCAATAGAGATGTACTTAAAGAATTAGCAGAATTAATGAAAGGTGAAAAATTAAATGTAAAATTATATATAGAGACAAGACCTGAAGGAATTAATGAATTCACAGTAAGTCTATTACAAAATTTAAATGTTGACGGAGTTGGAATGGGGCTAGAGGTATCCTCTGAAGGATTTAGAGAAGAGAGTCTCAATAGATATGCTAACCAAAATAAAATTAGATCAGCTTTTAAGCTATTAAGAGAAAAAAACATTAAAAGAACAGCATACAACATTATAGGTCTTCCAAATCAAACAGAGGAAATGATAAAGGAAACAATTAAATTCAATCAGGAATTAAAACCTGACAATATTACCGTTGCTTATTATTCACCATATTATGGTACAATTGAGCAAAAAAAATCTGAAATTACTGGTGACTTTCAAAATTATGAACAGAATGTTGATGGTCAATTAAGATCTCTATCAAAATCAAATTTATTAAGTGTGAGTAAATTAGACTATTATAAAAAGAATTTTTATAATCTAGTTTATGGCGAAAAAAATTAAAAACAAAATAGTTATTGGAACTTGGCCTTTAAGTGGTGATTATGGAATTATTAAACCATCTGATGTTGAAAAAGTTTTAATCAAATCATTTGAAGATGGTTTTAAAGAATTTGATACAGCACCTTCTTATGGAAATGGATATATCGAAAATTTATTAGGTTCTATTTTCAATAAAAAAAAAATTAAGATTAATACAAAAATTGGTAACCATCCTTTCGCTGGTAAAAGCTTTAAACTTGATGATTTAAAAAAATCGATCAATAATTCATTATCCAGACTTAAAGTAGAAAATATAAACATTCTTTTTTTACATAACCCTCGAGATGAATTGAAGCCTTATTTGAAAGAGACCCTTAGTTTTTTAAAAAATTTGAAATCAAAAAAAATTATTAAATTTACAGGTCTTTCATGTGCGCCCAACTATAATTATGATAATAAGTTTTTAAAATTTTTTGATTTTTTACAGGATGATTTTAATTTATTAAAAAAACCGAATTTAAGAAAAAAAAATAATATTTATGCACGATCTGTGTTTGCAAATGGTATTTTAACAGGTGCTATAGATAGAAATCAAAAATTTAATAAATATGACCATAGAGCATCTTGGCTGAATAATAATACTAGACGATCATCAATAAAAACTAGATTAACAGTCTTAAGAGACAATTTTGGTCATGATTTAAAACAATACTCATTTAATTATGTCTTATCAAATAAAAAAATCTCAAAAGCTATAATTGGTGTAAAAAAGAAGGAACACATTAAAAATTTAGAATTGATGATAAATAACTTTGAAAAAAATCTGAATACAAATAACAAAATCGAAAAATTAATTGATAATGATTTTTATCTTAATCAAAATCATAAGGAATTAGGTTTTTAATGAAATGTATATCTTGTAATGAAGAAAAATTTAATTTAATCCAATATGATAGACATGTATTCGAGTTAAACTATAAGTTTTTTGTTAGAAATTTTTTAAAAAAAATCGATTTCATAATACCCGATTCAAATTTTTTTAATTATTTAAAAAAATTATCTCAAAATGTATTTAAAGGTAAAATTGCTGTATGTAAAAACTGTGGGTTTGGAGAAGCATTAAATAAACCAGCAAAAGATCATTTAAAAAATTACTATAATAAATTCTATTGGCAAAATTTTAGAAATCAAAAATCAGGAAATTTGAAAAATATTTCATTTAATAAAAATATAAGAGCTATTCAACAATTTAATTTTATTAAAAATAATTGTAATTTGAATTTACAAAAAAGTATATTAGAGGTTGGAGGTGCGTCATGCTGCACAAGTTTATTATTAAGAGAAAATAGTAATCAAAATAATGAATTGTCTTGTTGTGATAGTATTTTTTGGGCTAAGTATTATGAACAAAATAACATAAAATTTATAGATAAATATTTTCCTTTCATCCAAAACAAAAAGTATGATCTAATTTTATCTAGTCATCAGCTTGAACATGTAGATGATTTAGTTTCTAATATAAACGGATTTAGAAGTTTATTGAATGATAATGGTTTTTTATTCATTGAAGTTCCAAATACCCCAGAAATTTATTGGAAAAGATATATAATCGATACGCCACATTTATTTTTTTTTACAAAAAAAAGTTTAATAAACATTTTTCAAAGACAAAATTTTAAACTTATTGATGTAGTTTCATTTGGGAACACATATGACGAAATTTTGAAAAAAAAGAAACAAGATTATAACGTAATAAGAGATGATGGGGCTTATTTAAAGGCAATTTTTCAGAAATGTTAGATAAAATAAAAATATTCAGTATTTATAAATACTTAAACCCTGAGCTTAAAGTAAAAGTAATAATTTTTGCATTTTTTTCAGTGCTTACATCTTTTTTAGATGTGTTAAGTATTGGTGCAGTATTTCCTTTGCTTAGCTCTTTAATTGACCCATCTAGTCTAATTAAAAATGAAACTATAATTTTTTTCTTTAATATTCTAAATATTACATTATCAAAAGATACTATAGTAAGAAATTTGTTGATAATATTTGTTTTATTTCTTTTAATTTCAACACTCACCAAAATTTTTCTAATTAATTACATAATCAAAACCCAGAATACTATTTCAGTATATTTATCTAAACAAATTTTTAACCAAACAATTAATCAGGAATATATTTTTTTTTCTAAATTAGATTCTAATAAATTGACAACAGTACTTACACAAAAAATTAACTCAGTTTCATTAACTGTTCAATCTATACTGACTTCAATCTCAAATCTTATTAATGTAATATTTATATTTTTCGGTCTTCTATATTTAAATTTTAAAATAACATTAATTTTAACAACTGTCTTTTCAACTTTTTATTTTTTTATAAATTTTGTCATTAAAAAAAAGGTATTAAAAAATAGTGAGATAGCATCAAAAACATCTGACAATGTTTTAAAAGTAATTAAAGAAACCTTAGGATCAATAAGATACTATATAATAAGAGATAGAACAGAATTTATTGGAAAAGTTTTTGAGAGTAACTTTCAAAGATTAAAAAAGATTCAAATTTATCTTGCCAGAATAAATTTAATTCCCAGATATTTAATTGAAACAATTTTATTAATTGTATTATCTTTAATTGTTGTTTTGTCAGGATCTGGACAAAAAAGTTTTTTGGTGGAAATACCTTTGTTAGGTACCTTTATTCTTGCTTCTCAAAGAATGCTTCCAAATATAAATTTATTATTTATTAACTTAAACAATATAATGGCTAATTTTAGTCAAGTAAATGATGTTATTGAATTTCTAAGTTACAAGGAAGAAAAAAAAATAGACAATTTAAAAAACAATATTAAATTTACAAAAAAAATCACATTTCATAATATAAATTTTTCATATCAATTAACAAATAAAAATGAAAAAGTTGATGTAATTAAAAATTTAAATTTCGAAATTCTCAAAGGAGAAAAAATTGGTATTATTGGAAAATCAGGCTCTGGTAAAAGTACGTTGTTAGATATTGTAATGGGTCTTTTAAACCCTACCGATGGGAAAATAACTTGTGACAATACAATTATAAATAATGACAATGTAAAAGCATGGAGAAGAAAATTTAGTCATGTTCCACAAAAAATATTTTTAGTAAAAGATACTATTAGAAAAAACATAGCATTTAGCGAAAGATCAAATGTAATAAATCAGCAATTAACAGATTTAGCTATAAAAGTATCAGGTTTAAATTTTATAGAATCGCTCCCTAACAAAATCGATAGTGATATAGGTGAAGACGGCTCATTACTTAGTGGTGGTCAAAGACAAAGGGTTGGTATTGCGAGATCTATTTATGATAATACGGAAATTTTAACTTTTGATGAAGCAACATCAGCTATTGATAGTAACTTACGACAAGAAATATTTGATAATTTAGATAAATATTTAAGCGATAAAACATTTATTGCAATTACTCATGATAGTAATCAATTATCATTTTTTGATAAAATTATACATTTAAAAGAAAATTTTGAATATGAAATTAAGTAAATTTACAAAAAAAATTTACTATAAATATTCACATTTTTTTTTTAAAAAATTTGTAAATAAAAACATTAAATTTAAAAATAAATACCTTGGGCAAGATTGTTATATAATTGGCAATGGATATTCTTTAAAATATTTTGATTTGAAAAATTTTAGTGATAAAATTAGTTTTGGATGCAATAACTTATTTTTTCATAAAGATTTTAAATATCTTAATTGTAAATTTTATATTACAACACATAGTCTAATCTATAGCCCGATTTGGGTTAATCCATATTCAAAAAAAATATCCTATAATTTGTTTTCAAAAATATATTTAGACAAAATTAATGAGAATAAAAACATTTGTTTTTTTCTTAATTTAAATGATATCTATTTTACAAAAAATTTAAATAATACATTCTATTTAAGTAATTTTAACAAAAAAAATGAAAATTATCTTTCTGACCCTGCTAATGTTTTTTGTAATATATCAAGCTCATTAGAGACAATGGTATCTTTGGCTTGTTATTTTGGATTTAAAAAAATTTTTTTAGTTGGCTGTGATTATTTGCTAAATCCAGCAATGTCAGGTAGATTTTATGAAACTCATTTCAATGAGAAGATAAAAAATTTTGAAGGGGACTGGAAGAAAGAATTTTTATTAAATGCTTCAAAAAAAATTGAATTGTCTATTATCTCAATAGATAAAAGTTTTAAAAATAAATTTTTTGAAGTAATCGAATATAAAAATCAATTTAATACTCCTCCTAACTTCAATCAAAATAATAAAATTGTAGCAAAAGATGATTTGTTATTATTAAAGAAATGTAAAATGGAGTATAGAATTTAAATATGAGAATTTTGGTTACCGGATGTGCTGGATTTATTGGTTTTCATCTTTGTAATAAATTACTTAAGGGAGGAAATAATGTCATAGGTATTGATAATATGAACGCTTATTATGATGTTGAATTAAAGAAGGCTCGATTAAAAATTTTAAAAGAAAAAAAAAATTTTATATTTAAAAAATTAGATATTAAAAATTTTAATAAATTAAATAGATTTGTAAAAAATTATAACCCAATTATAATTATTAATTTTGCTGCACAGGCAGGAGTAAGATATTCTTTCAAAAATCCTAGAGCCTACATAGACTCAAATATTAAGGGATTTATGAACATTTTGGATGTTGCTAAATTAATTAATTGCAAAAAAATTATCTATGCAAGCTCAAGTAGTGTTTACGGTGAAAATAAAATAACACCTTTTAAAGAAAATCACAGTACTGATACACCAAAACAAATATATTCTATATCTAAAAAAACGAATGAATATATGGCGAAAGTATATTCTAAATATTATAATCTTAATTGTATAGGGTTAAGGTTCTTTACAGTTTATGGACCTTTTGGAAGACCCGATATGGCATTATTCAAATTTGTAAAGAGTATTTTCACTAATAAAAAAATAAATTTATTTAATTTTGGTAATCATAACAGAGATTTCACATACATTGATGATGTAATAGAAGCTGTTGTACTAATAATTAATCAACTTAAAAAAGATGAAACTACAAGAGTTGCTAAAATATACAACATTTCACGAGGTAAACGAGAAAAATTATCTGATTTTTTAAAACATATTGAAAAAAATATTGGAAAAATTGCAAAAAAGAAACTATTACCTATTCAAGACGGAGATATGGAAAGTACAGAAGGATCAATATTAAAAATAAAAAAAGACTATGGTTTTTCTCCAAAGGTACAAATGGCGGAAGGTATAAAAAAATTTGTAAAATGGTATAGAGATTTCTATGAAATATAAATCATTATTAATTACAGGTGGTACAGGAAGCTTTGGCAAGAGCTTTGTTAGCTGGTTGATTAAAAATCATAAGTCTGACTTAAAAAGATTGGTAATTTATAGCAGAGATGAATTAAAACAATTTGAAATGGAACAAACTTTTCCTATTAAAAAATTTAAATTTCTAAGATATTTTATTGGAGACATAAAAGATCTGCCAAGGTTAAAGTTAGCTTTAAAAGGTATTGATACAATTATACATGCAGCGGCATTAAAACAAGTACCAGCATCAGAATATAATCCATTTGAGACAATAAAAACAAACGTATTAGGCGCTCAAAATATTATAGAGGCTACCTTGGAGTCCAATGTATCTAGAGTTTTAGCATTATCAACAGATAAAGCAGCTGCTCCAATTAATTTATATGGTGCAACGAAACTTTGCTCAGATAAACTTTTTACTTCCGCAAATAATATATTTGGAAACTCTTCAAAACCAAAAAAAATATTTAGTGTTATAAGATATGGAAATGTCGTGGGAAGTCGTGGATCGGTAATACCTTTTTTTTTGAAAATAAATCCACAAGAGTTATATCCTATTACAAGTAAAAAAATGACACGATTTTCAATCAAAATGATTGAAGCTATAAAAATGGTTGATTGGGTTTACAGAAATGCAAATGGGGGAGAAATTTTTGTGCCAAAAATTCCAAGTTATAATATTTTAGAGTTGCTTAAAGCAATAAATTATAAAGCAAAATATAAAATTATAGGTATAAGACCTGGAGAAAAACTTCATGAGGAAATGATCACTCAATCTGATGGACACAATACCGTAGATCTAGGAAAATATTATGCAATATTGCAAAATAAAGAGATGATCAAAAATTTTAAAAACATAAATAATGTAAAATTTGTTAAAAATGGGTTTTCCTATAATAGTAGAGATAATGATCGATTTTTGTCCAATTCTGAGATGAAAGAGATAATTGAAGAGTTTAAGAATGAGCAAAAACTCTGAAAAAATAACCTCTTACAGTAGTCAATTTATAGACAAAAAAGACATTAAAAGCGTTAAGGACGTACTAGAATCTAAATATTTAACCCAAGGTCCCATCGTACCTAAATTTGAAAAACTATTATCTAAATACTGCAATACAAAATATGCGGTAGCATTAAATAGTGCTACTTCAGCTCTACATGTTGCATGTTTGGCGCTTGGTTTAAAAAAAGGAGATTATTTATGGACGACACCAATATCTTTTGTTGCCTCCTCTAATTGTGGCCTTTACTGCGGTGCTAAAATTGACTTTGTTGATATAGATATAAAGACATTTAATTTAGATCTAAATTTGTTGGAGAAAAAATTAAAAATCTCAAAAAAAAAACCTAAAATAATTGTACCAGTCCATTTAGGAGGAAGTCCTTGTGATTTAAAAAAACTAAATCAATTAAAAAAAAAATATGGTTTTAAGATTATTGAGGACGCATCACATGCAATTGGAGCGAAATATTATTCGTCTAAAATTGGAAGCTGTAAGTATAGTGATGTCGCTATATTTAGTTTTCACCCAGTAAAAATTATCACTTCGGGAGAGGGGGGTGCAGCACTTTGTAGAGATAAAAAAATTTATGAATTGATGAAAAGTTACTCTTCACATGGAATAATCAAACAACCCAAAAACTTGAAAATGATTTACAATCAGAAGTACCTAGGTTTTAATTATAGATTAAGTGATATCCACGCATCTTTAGGAATTTCTCAACTTTTAAAAATTAATAACTTTATTTCAAATAGAAATAAAATAGCTAAATACTATATCGATCAAATAGAAAAAAAAAAAATTAAAATAAATTATCAAAAGGTTCTCAAGGGCTGTTTATCTTCATATCATTTGTTTATTATCCTTACGAAAAATAAGTTAAGATTACTAAAAATTTTAAAAAAAAATAATTTTTATACACCCACACATTATATGCCTATATATAGCCATTCATTTTATAAAAAATTTAAATTTAATAAAAAAAATTTTCTAAATTCTGAAAAGTATTATAAAGAAGCTATTTCAATTCCCATATATTTTGGCTTAAGCAAAAAAAAATTAGATAAAATTATAAATTTGATTTGTACTTATGCCTAAAAATTTTAACAGAAAAAATCATATTAAATTTATCTCAGAAGTTTGTTCAAATCATAACTCAAACTTACCGAGAGCATTGAACTTTGTTGATAAATCTGCTGAGATTGGTTGTTACTCGGTTAAATTTCAATTATTTAAAATATCAAAATTGTTTGCACCTGAAATTATTGAAAAAAGCAAAACTCACAAATTTAGAGAGAAGTGGGAACTTAACCCACAATTTATTGAAAAAATTGCTAATAGATGTTTGAAAAAACAAATATATTTTTCTTGTACACCGTTTTATCTAGATGCAGTCGATTATTTAAAGGAATATGTAAAATTTTTTAAAATTGCTTCTTACGAATTACTTTGGGATGATCTTTTACAAAAATGTGCAGAAACTAAAAAACCTGTGATAATATCAACAGGAATGGCATCATTTAAAGAAATCGAGAGAGCTTATAAAAAGCTTAAAAATTTTGGCTGCAAAGATATATCTATAATGCATTGTGTATCTAATTACCCTGCTAAATTAGGTGATTGTAATTTATCTACAATAAGTAAATTAAAGTCAAAACTTAAATGCAAAGTTGGTTGGTCTGATCATTCAAAAAGTTTTGATGTAATTGCAAGATCTATTCACAAATGGAAATCTGAAATGGTTGAATTTCACATGGATTTAGATGGGAAAGGAGTAGAGTATAATTTTGGACATTGTTGGTTGCCTAGCGAAATTCGTCCACTTATAAGACATTTTAATGGTCCTCATTTATACGACGGCAAACCTAAGATTTACCCAACAGAAAGTGAAAAAAAAGAGCAAAAATGGAGAAGAGACCCAATAGATGGCTATCGCCCAATAATAAGTACACGAAAAAAATTTAATAGATAATTCTATTTAATGAAGTTTTACTTATTCTTCCATTTAAATATTTTATTTTCATCAATAACTGAAAAGCAAAGGAAGGAAGTTATAAAAAAATGTTATTGGCCAATCCTAAGGTTGGCTTCGAAGCGAAATATACCTATTTCAATCGAGATATCTGGACTTACTTTAGAAATTATTCATAAATTAGATAAGAAATTTATCATTAGTCTTAAAAATCTAATACAACAAGACATTATAACTCTTATAGGCAGTGGATATTCTCAAGTTATAGGACCTCTAACTCACAAAAAAATAAATCTTCAAAATTTGAAAGAAGGAAAAAAAATTTATAAAAAATTTTTGAACACAATTCCCAATATAGCATTGGTTAACGAGCAGGCATTTTCTAAAGGATTAATAAAAGTATATAAAGATGAAGGATTTAAAAAAATTATTATCGAATCAAATAATTTTTTTTCAATTAATAAAAAATTTAAAAACAGACTTAGATATGAACCTCAATTATTGATTGATGATTATAGAAATTCAATAGAGGTCATTTGGAATGATTCAACTATGTTCCAACAATTTCAAAGATTTATCCATGGTGAATTTTCAGAAAAAAAATATCTAATGTTTTTAAATCAATATACGAAAAATAAAAAAGGATATTTATCGTTATATGGAAATGATGCAGAAATTTTTAATTTTAGACCTGGTAGATTTAAAGAGGAGAAAAAATTAGTTGGTGGTGAATGGAAAAAAATAGAAGATATATTAAATAAAATAAATAAAAAAAATAAAATTGTAAATATAAAAAAAATATTTAATTCCCGAAAAAAAAACCTCAAAAGCCTAAATTTTGAAAATACTATTTATGTAAAAAAACAAAAAAAATATAATATCACGAGATGGGCAGTTTCAGGTAGAAATGATACATGTATAAATTCTATTATAGATAAAAAAATAAGAAATATAAATTTAAACAAAACAAATATCAAAGATATACTATTTATATTATCAAGTGATTTTAGAACTCATATTGTTCAACAAAGATGGAATAAATTTAAAAAATTTTTAATTAAAAAAAAATTTAACAAATCTAAAATCAAGAAAAAAATATATAAATTAAAAAAATTTAAATCTGATAATTTTATATTTGAAAATAAAAAATTTAAGATTGATATAAATATTTTGAAAGGTCTAACTATTGACAAACTGACAAATCAAAGTGATAAAAATTTTTCTTACATTAATCTCCTTAAGCAAGGGGAGTTTAGAGACATAAATTATTTAGCTGACTTTTTTTCTTCACATTTAGTTTTAGAGAGTAAAAAATTAGGAAAAATAACAAATTTAAAGAATCAAACATCAGGATATTTTGAGAATAGTAATTTTGTACATTTAAAAAATAAGATCAAAAGCTATGATTATGTATTAGAAAAGACCATAAATATTAGTAAAAAAAAAAAGGTAATAGAATTATCCTGCAATGTGAAGACAAAATTATCAAATGACATAAAAATCTTAAGACCTTTTCATTTTACACTTTCACCTCCTAAAGGAAAAAATTCATTAAATATTTTTATTGCAAATGGAGGACGAACAGAGAAATATACAATAAAAAAAGAAGATAATTTTTCACAATCTTCACCAATTAATAATTTTATCTCATCTTCAACACTCTCTGGAATGACCAATAATACTATACAATTTAATTATAAAAACAAATTTTTAAAATTCACAGATTTAATTCAAAACACAAAATTATATCCAATGATAGATTATATAAGTGTGGATAAAAAAAAATTATTCAGATTAGTTTTTACTGCAAAAGAAGATGATGATACTAGTAAATATAACGAATTGAAAGAAATCTCCTGCGCAATTAAAATTAACTTTTAATTTTATGAAAACAAAAAAAATATATCAACATTCGTTTATAGATAAAACAAATTATAAATTAATAATTAAAAATTATTATTATATTTATAATAAAATAAATAAATTGGATTTTACATCAAGATCCATGGATATATTATTATTTGACTGGCTATATAGATCATCAAAAATGATTTCTAAAGTTCTAGATTTTTATCAACTAAAAAAAAAAAAAATATTAAAATACGATATAAAAAAAAAAAATTACTATTTTTTAAACTCATACGATTTTTTTAATTCTGATCTAGATAAAATATATAATTTTTTACTTTATAGAATTGAAGTAAATCAATCAAAAAAATTTGATAGGGTTCAATATTATAAATTATCTACAAAAAAATTTTCTTCAATAAAACAATTAAAAAAATATGCCCAAACATTTTTTAAATTTTTTTATCAAAGTAAAAAAATTAAAACATTAATTTATAAACCATGTGTAGGAGTATTTAGCGAAATTTATCTTAATATAAAAATAAACAAGGTTCCAATAATATATTATATTAAACCATTAGATATCAAATCAAATGTAGATTTTAATCTTAGAAATAAATTAAAAAACGAAATACCGAAAAATTTAAGTAAAAAACAAATCTTAATGTTACAAATCTTGGTGGATATTACCCCTATTTCTTACCTTGAAAATTTAAATAAAAATTTAGAGTATATAAATAAAAGCTTTCCAAGCTCTGTAAATAAGGTTTTCTGCACAGATGGTTTATACACCGATGATTTATTTAAAACTTTTTTAGCGTTTAATTACAAGAAATTTAAAATTTATGTAGCTCAGCATGGCATGCATAATTCACTAAAAAAAAATTACTTTGAAGAAAAGATATCTGATTATTTTTTGTCATACTCTAAAATAAAAAAACACCAAAAGACAATTCCCTTAGGCATAATCAATAAACCAGAATTAAAAAAAAAAATTAAAAACTCTAAAAGTAAAAAGATACTTCATATATTTCCCCCACTAAACGATGGCTTTTTTTTTGATGAAAATTCGATTAGTAAACTCAAAAATTATTTAAATAAAATAGATAATAAATTTTACAAGAACACACTCAGATTTCACAGCACAACACAAAAAGATGATATTTCTTATTTTAGAAATAACTTTAAAAATATAGACATAATGGATTATAATAAAAATATATATAAATCACTCAACGAACACAGTTTTGCCTGTTTTCATTATTTATCAACTGGCTACATTGAGTTAATAGCAAAAAATTTTCCTGTTATACTTATATTAGATAAAAAAGATTTAAAACCAGTAAGCATAGAAGGTAAAAAAATCATTAATAAAATGAATGATGAAAAGCTAGTATTTTATAGCTACAATGAAGCAGCAAAAAATATGCCGTTCTTGTTCACTAACATTAATGAAATTTGGTTAAGTAAAAAAACAAATAAATTAAAAAATGAATTTAAAAAAATTTTTGGATTTTACGATAAAAATTATCTCAATAATTTGGTTAAATATTTAAATTAGTCTCATGTATATTAAAATTCTTTATATTTTAAAAAATATTATTAAAAGTTTAATAAATCCAAAATATTACTTAAGAATTATATTCAATGATATAAAATCATTTCTCAAAATTTATAATTTCAATCATAAAATAATATTTGTTGTAGGATTACCAAAAAGCGGTACCACATTAATAGAAAATTTTTTGTCAAGAATACCGGGATATGCTCCTAGAACATTAATTGGTAAAAAAAAAAATTTAAGGCAAGGAAAATTATCTCCAAATTGCTTTGATATGTTATTAAATTTTCAACATTCAATTTTTAAGACGCATATTATTCCAACTGAAGAAAATATAAATTGTTTAATCAAAAATAATATAAAAAAAATCATTTTCATGTATCGTGATCCAAGAGATATAGTAATTTCACTTTATTATTTTCAAAAAGAAAAGAAATACATAAAGCCTGAAGAAAAGTTTTACTTTAATCCGAATTATAAAACTAAAGAAAAATGTTTCGATTTTTTAATAAAAAACTATATACCAGCTAATATTAAATGGATAGAAGAATGGCAAGAATTGTTAGAAAAAAATAAAAAATCACTGGATGTTTTCTATTTAAAATACGAAGATTTAATTACAGATAAAAATTTACAATTCAAAAAAATTTTGAATTTTTATGAAATAAATATAAATTATGAATATGAACAAAACTTAAAAGCACATAAAAATTTTTTTGACTTTCTCACTTTAGAATTACCTGGTCAGAAAAGCACATTTAGAACTGGAACTAAAAATAACTGGGTTTACGAGTTTAACAACAATCAAAAAAAATATATTCATGATAATTATCAAGAATTTTTAAAAAATTATAATTACATACAGTGAACAAAAAAATTTTAGATATTGGTTGTGGTATTAATAAAAATGAAAATGCAATTGGAATGGACATTTCAAATTTATCAGGAGCCGATATTATACATGATATCAACAAATACCCTTATCCTTTTGACGATGAAAATTTTGATGAAATTATTTGTTCTGATACGTTTATATTAGTGAATAACCCAATAGAGTTTTTAAGAGAAGTCTATCGAATATTAAAACCTAATTGTAAATTTATTTTGAAAAATCCGTATTTTAAGTCAAGAACAGCCTATTTAGATCCTTTCGACAATAAAAGATTTATTGGTGTTCATTATTTTGATATTTATGATCCCAGTAAAATTCTATTCAAAAAGTATTCAAAACTTTACAATATTCAAGATATAAAGTTTAAAATTAACAAAACTTATTTTGAAAATAGCGATGAGTTAGATAAGTCAAGATTTAATTTTTTTAAAAAGATAATGTTTAGTTTCTCAAAAAAATATCCATCAAGATATGAAAAATACTTTTCGACTTTTTATGCATTTGAAAGCATAAAACATATTCTTGAAAAAATATAATTATGCTTTCAATTTGTATACCAACATTTAATAGGCAAGAAAGTTTAATTTTACTTTTAGAGTCAATTTACTCTAATAAATATTATCAAAAAAGTAACTTCGAAATTTGTATATCGGATAATTGCTCGAAATATAATATTAAAAATATCATAAAAAAATATCAAGATAAACTGGACATAAAACTAAATATATTTGATAAGAATTACGGTAGGGTTACCAACATGCTTAAAGCTGTAAGTATGGCATCAAAAAAGTATGTCTGGTTAATTGGAGATGATGAAATTTTTTTAAAAGATACTTTAAGAACACTTCAAAAAATTCTAAAAAATTATGATTATATAGATTTTTTCTATATTAACTTTTTGTTTGCTGATAAAAAAATCAATAAAAAAGATTTGAAGTTTTTAAACTATAGATTGTTTAAAAAGAATTTTAATTTAAAAAAAGACTTCATTTTATCTTTTGAAGATTTATTCAATAAAAAAATAAATCCAGATATTTTTGGTGGAATGTTTCAATCGATTTTTAAAAAAAAACTTTGGAATAATTTTTTCAAAATTTCAGAAATTACAGATGGTACCAAATCGATAAAGGAATTTTCAACACTTACAAATACTTTCCCACATTCATATATATTTTCAATTGCATTTGAAAACCCTCTGTCCATGGTTATTTCTAAACCAGTGGTAATGGTCTCAAGTGGTTACAGAGAATGGGCCCATCTATACCCCTATGTCAGAAGTTTTAGACTAATAGAAATATTTGAAATAAATTATAAAAAAAGAAACATTTCTATATTTAAATTTATAAGTATTAAAAATTTTCTGTTAAGATACTACTTTGTTGATTTAATATATTTGTTTTTTAAAGAAAAAAATATATTTAGAAGGTTAGAAATAAAGAAAGAAATTAATAAAATTGTGTACCCATTTCCTTACATTTATTTAATATATTACTTGTGTATTAAGTTTTTAAAAAATTTTAAAATTTAGATAATGGTTATTTTAAAGAAATGTCAAATTTGTAATTCAAAACTTTATAAATTTTTAGATCTAGGGAAACAACCATTGTGTGATGATTTGATACCCTTAAATTCAAAAAAAAAAATAAAACTTATAAATCTGAGTTATTGTTTTGTAAAAAATGTATTACAGTATTTCACAAACATCAGGTAAAAAATAAAATTTTATTCCCAAAAAATTACCATTATCGATCCTTTCTAACCAAAGATGTAATAAATGGAATGGAATTGCTATTTCGAAGAGTGCAAAAAATTGAAAAAAACCTCATTGGAAAAAACATACTTGACATAGGATGTAACGATGGCTCTCTTCTTAACTTTTTCAAAAAAGCAAAGTGTAACACTTTTGGGGTAGAGCCAACTGATGCAGGAAAAATTGCAAAAAAAAATCATATTATATTTAATGATTTCTTTGATAAAAAGCTTGCAAAAAAAATTCATAATCGAATTAAAAAAGTAGATGTCATTATTTTTACAAATGTTTTTGCTCACATAAATAATCTTGATTCATTGATACAAGGATTAAAAATATTAATTGATGAAAATACATTAATAGTTATTGAAAATCATTATTTAGGATCCGTTATAAATAGAAAACAATTTGATACTTTTTATCATGAGCACCCTAGGACTTATAGTTTAAGCTCCTTTTTGCATATATCAAAATTACTTGGATTAAATTTAACTTTATGTGAATTTCCAAAAAGATATGGTGGTAATATAAGGGTTTTTCTATCAAAAAAGATAAGCAACATGTCCTATCAAAAAAAACTTAAAATGATTGCTTTTAAAGAAAAAAAAGATTTTTTTAGTAAAATTAAAAAATTTCAAAAAATTATATTTGATTGGAAATTTAAGACAAAAAATAAATTATTAAATCTTTCAAATCAGTATGAATTGGTAGGTAAAGCATTTCCCGGAAGAGCGTCTATTCTGATAAACTTATTAAAAATTGATAATAAAACTGTTAAAAAAATTTATGAAAAACCTAATTCTCCTAAAATTGGACATTATGTGCCTAATACAAACATACCAATAGTATCAGATAAAAAAATAAATAAAATAAATACGAAAACAATCATTATTAATTTTTCATGGCATATAAGCAGAGAAATTAAAATGTATTTAAAAAAATTAAAAATTAAAAATAAAGTAATAAATATTCTCTAGATGAATTTTTATAATTTAGGAAAAATTAATCAAAAATATATACCCTTTATCCAAAAAAATTTGGACACATTGATTAAGTCTGGATATTATATATCAGGAAAAGAAGTTGAAAAATTTGAGAATAGTTTTTCCAATTTTATTAATACAAAATATGCAGTTGGAGTAGGAAACGGTTACGACGCATTAAGGTTATCAATTGAAGTATTAAAAATAGAGAATCATTGTTCAGCAGGAGACGATGTACTTGTTCCAGCTAATACATATATTGCAACAATTCTACCTGTTATTCATGCTGGGTTGAACCCAATATTTGTTGAACCAGAGAAGCATTATTTTGATTTAGATTTAAATTTATTAAAAAAAAAAATAACGAAAAGAACCAAAATCATCATGGTCACTCATCTTTATGGGCATGTTTCAAATATTAAAAAAATAGTTGAATTTGCGAAAAAAAATAAGATTAAAGTCATTGAGGATTGTTCTCAATCTCACGGCGCAACATTTGAGGGAAAACAAACAGGTTCGTTTGGAGATATGGGGTGTTTTAGTTTGTTTCCAGGAAAAAACCTTGGAGCAGTTGCAGATGCAGGTATAATTACTACGAATAACAAAAAATTTTATAATATACTTTGTTCAATAAGAAATTATGGTGAGGAAAATTTTTTAAATTTAAACTTAAGAAAATATAAAAATATTTATTTAGGCCATAATAGCAGAATGGATGAAATAAACGCTTGCTTGTTAAGACAAAAGTTAAAAAACCTTGATAAGGAAAATGATTTAAGAAGAAAATATGCTAATTACTTTTTAAAATATATAAAAAATAATAAAATAGAATTACCAAGAATAAGAGAGAATACAAAACCTGTATGGCACCAATTCATAATTCAAATTAAAAATAGAAAAAAGCTTATTAAATATCTAGGAAATTCAGGTGTTGAGACAAGAGTTTTTTACCCAATTCCGCCTCACAAACAACCCTGTTTAAAAAAATTTAGAAAGCTCAAATTGCCATTAACAGAGAAAATTCATAAAGAAAATCTTGCTTTACCCATAAATATTCATTTAGGGTTTAATGATATAAAAAAAGTAGTAAAGATTTTAAACAAATATTAAGATGAACTTAGATAAGAGTAATCTCTATATCAAGTTTTTTTTATTTTCCTCATTAATCTTTTTCATTTTAAACGATCCATTTGTTTTTAATAATTATTATTTGTTTGACTTTAAAATAAGAGCTTTTTCATCCTTATTTGTTATTCTCGCAACATCATTGATCATATTCGAAATTTCTCAAAGTAGAAAAAATATTATTTTTAATAAAAAAAATTATGTAATCCTGATTCTAATATTTTCTTTTTTTTTGATTGAAACATTAATAAATAAAAATTTTTTTTTAAAAGAGAATTTAAAATTTTTATTTTTGTATAGTTATATACTATCAACAATAATTATAATTAAATTTTACAGATATAAAAATCCCCAGATAATTTTGAATAGTGTCATTTATTTTTCACAAACTTTAGCTATTTTAGCGATTATAGGATGGTTTTTTGTAAATTTCATTTTTCTAGAAACTGACTTTCTTCAATTTAAAAAATTATTTTTTGCTACATATAGAGATTATGAATTTACAATATTTGGAGGATATATTGATAAAAATTTTGCTGGTATCACTTTATACAGAACATGCAGTTTTTTCAAAGAACCAATATACGCTGCAATATTTTTTTTTATAAATTTATCCATCTCTTATAAGTATGGAAAAAATATTTACTCAAGCTTAATATTCTTAATTGCTGGAATTTCAACATTATCTTATACATTTGTCATATTGCTAATTTTATTTACGATTTTACAAATAATAACTAAATTTAAAAATATTTTAAAAAAATACCTACCTTTAATTTTATTGATCTTGTCCATATTTCTATATTCAGGAATTAAAATTTTTGAAAACGATATTTATAAAATAATAAAATATTCATCTTACAAAGACAGATATGATAGAAACATTAGTTTTACGATCAGATTTATAAAATCAGATATAGTAGATATGTTTCTAAAAACTAAACAAAATGAAATGGATTTAGGTGAAGTAAATTATTTCATAGAAAAGAATGTTAATTTTTTGCCCAGTGTTGAAAGAATTGTTCCTCCAGATTCAACATTCTTTGCGATAATTGATAACAAAGGTTTGCTTTTTTTAATTTTTTTTATTTTTTTTCTACTGCACGCAAATTCAATATTTATTTATTTTATGGTGATTTTTTTTGTAGGATTAGTAATTAATATATCTACGCTACCAATCTATTTGTTTCAGTATTGTCTTTATGGAATTTTAAAAAGAAAATTTACGGATGAAAAAATATAAAAGATTAAATTTTCTTTTTGTTTTAGAAAACTCAAAAATTGGTGGACCTCATCTTAGGGTAATTAATTTTGCAAATGAGTTGAAGAAACATCACAATACCCAAGTTTTAGCGTCAAGTTATTATTCTAAAGAACTTAAAAATATTCTGAATAAAAATAATATAAAGTTTGATCTATTGCCTTTAACATGGATTACCAAAGAAAAAAAAATATTTATTAAGTATGTTTTATTTTTTTTTTTATGAAATTTTTTTGATTTGTAAATATTTAATCTCCAATAAAATAGATGTTGTTGAAACAAGTAGCGGTGCTTATCAAATTAAAGCTGCAATAGCATGTATATTTACGAAAACTAAATTTATTATTCATTTAAATGACTCTTACTGCCCATTTATTTTTAAATTTGTCTTATTGATCTCTAGTTACTTTTCTCTAGGAGTCTGTTGTGCATCTGATAGAACTCTAAATTATTACAAAAAATATATTTCAAAACCATCTGTTGTTATACAAGCTCCAATTAATATTCACTTTTTTAAAAAACAAAAACAGCGAGATAGTAAATTTTATATTGGTACTCTATGTAATATAAGTCCTGTAAAAGATTTAAAATTATTTCTTAAAATAGCAAATGAATTTCAAAAAAATAAATCAAATAAATTTAAATTTGTAATTTTTGGAAAAGTTTTTACTAACCAAAAAAAATACTTTAAATATTTAAAAGATGAGATTACCCGTTTAAATCTTAAAAATGTACAGTTTATTACTAATAAGAAAAATACTAAAAATTTTCTAAAGAAATTGAAATATTATATTTGCACATCAAAAAATGAGTCATCCCCACTTGCTGTTTGGGAAGCCTTATCTTACGGCGTTCCAGTTTTCTCCACAGATGTTGGTGATCTTAATAAATTACTAAGATTTAGAAAATTTAAATTTGTGTATAATATTCGTAATGAGAAAATATTTTTTAAAAATATTATGAAATTTGATTATCTTGATAAAAGAGAAAAAAAAACAATCATAAAGAAATTAACAATTATTGCAAAAAAAAATTTTCATCCAAAGGTTTGTTGTTCAAAACACCTAAAATTTATATATAAGCATTTATATAATTAATGAAAAAAAAAATTTTGATAACAGGTGCAAATGGTTTTTTTGGTAAAAATTTTTTTAAATATTTTAATGAATTGGGTGAATATGAAATTAGCACTTTTACTAGAGACCAATCAGATACAACTCTCTTAAACTTATTAAAAGAAAATGATATCATTTTCCATTTTGCGGGAAAGAATAGACCAATAAATAAAGAGGAATTTTTTACGCACAATCATTTATTGACGAAAAAAATCTGTGATTATTTAATTGCAAATAAATTAAAAAAAAAAATAATTTTTCCTTCATCAATACATGTGTTTAAAAATAATGATTATGGAAAAAGTAAAATACTAGCTGAAAATGAATTAAAAAGATACAAAAGTAAAGTTTCAGGTTCAAAGGTATTTATTTTTAGACTTCCGCATATAGCAGGTAAATGGTGTAAACCGAATTACAACTCTATTATTGCTACAATGTGTTACAAGGTCATCAGAAATCAAAAAATAAAATTATTCAATCAAAGTCAGATACTGAAAATCATATTTATTGATGATTTTATTAATGCTTGTTTGAAATTGATAAAAAATGATAAAAAAAATGATGTATATAGAAACATTGAAAACATTTATAAAATTTCAGTTGCCAATCTACATAAAAGAATAATTAGTTATAAAAAATTTTCTGAAGATTTGACTACCCCAAATTGTTGTGAAAAATCATTTGATAAACTTCTTTATTCTGTTTTCTTGACATATTTACCATTCAATAAAATGTTTTATAAAATTCCGAAATACAAAGATAAAAGAGGTCAATTTTCTGAATTTATAAAAACTGAAAGAAGTGGACAAATATCTTTCTTTACGTCAGAGCCAGGTGTAACAAGAGGATTACATTATCATAATATTAAAGTCGAAAAATTCTTAATTATAAAAGGAAAGTGTGAATTTTCAGTGTGTAATATCATTGATAAAAAAGTTTCAAAAAAAATTATTACTGATCAAGAAAATATTGTTATAAAAACTGTTCCTGGCTTTGCTCATAAAATAAAAAATATTGGTTCTGAAAAACTAGTTGCGGTTGTCTGGGCTAATGAAATTTTCGACCGCAATAAACCTGATACTTATGGTTATTCGTTTTAATGAATAAAATAAAACTAATGACAATAGTTGGAACACGACCAGAGCTGATTAGAATGTCATCAATACTTAAAAAATTCGAAAAATACTTTGACCATAAATTAATACACACTAATCAAAACTACGATACGAATTTAAATGATATTTTTTTTAAAGATTTGAATATTAAAAAACCTGATCGTATTTTTGAAAATAAAACTAATTCACCAATTAAAGCTATCGCAAATATCCTAGTAAATACAGAGCGAGCTATTAATAAATATAAACCACAGATAATTTTTATTTTAGGAGATACAAACAGTTCAATTAGTGCAATAGTTGCAAAAAGAAAAAATATTCCTGTATTTCACTATGAGGCTGGTAACAGATGTAATGATTTAAGAACACCAGAAGAAACCAATAGAAAGATAGTAGATCATATTTCATCTATTAATATAACATATAGCAATTTAGCTAAAAATAACTTGGTAAGAGAAGGTTTGAGACCTGAATTTATTTTTAATGTTGGCAGTCCTTTGTTCGAAGTTTTTAATGATAATAAAAAAAAAATTTCAAATTCAAAAATTTTAAACAAACTCAAATTGAATCGAAATAAATTTATTATAGCTAGTTTTCATAGAGAAGAGAATGTAGATAATAAGGAAAATTTAAAAATAATAGTTAACATACTAAATTCAATTGCACAAAACTTTCCATTTAAAATTGTTGTATCTACTCATCCCAGAACTAAAGAAAAAATTCTGTCTTTAAACAAAACTATAATTAATAAAAAAATTATTTTTTCTAGGCCATTTAATTTTTCTGACTATAATTGTCTTCAAAAAAATTCATTTTATGTTCTTTCTGATAGTGGTTCAATTAACGAGGAAAGTTCAATTTTAGGATTTGATGGAATTAATTTAAGATATACTCATGAAAGACCAGAAGCTGATGAAGAATTAGTTACAATCAAAACATTAAACGTTCAAACAATTTTAAACTTGATAAGACAAAAAAAATTTAAAAATAAAAGACACTTTAATAGGGTATCATCCTATGAGGTAAAAAATGTATCTGATAAAATTGTAGGTATACTTTTAAGCTATTATGAAAATGCAAAAAATAAATATTGGACCTAAAAATAAAAATCTTCTTGTAATAACCCCCTTTTTTTATCCTGAAAATTATAAAATTAATGATTTGGTTTTTAGTTTATCTAAAAAATATAAAAAAATTTATGTTTTTACTCAAAGTTCAAATTTAACCTTATTAAGTACTAATTTTTTAAAAAAAAATATATCTATACATTATTTTCCTTCTTTTAAGGATAAAAATAAAAATTATTTTTATATTATTTTAAATTATGTTTCTTTAATTTTATTTTCAAATTTTCTAATTTTAAAATTTTTATTTTATAAAATTGATAAAATTTTGGTTTTTCAGACTTCGCCAATTTTTATTATTTGTCCAGCAATAATTCTCAAGTATTTTAGAAAAATAAAAGTTTATGCATGGGTACTTGATTTTTGGCCTGACACTTTTTGGGCACATATAAACAAAAAAAACAAACTATTTGATACATTGATTACTCATTCTTGTAAATTTCTTTACTCAAAATGTGATGAGATTTTTGTTTCTTCACACGGTTTTAAAAAGTTATTTTTTAAACTTCTTAAAAGAGATGTTTATTATGTTCCTCAGTGGGCAGAAGATAATTTTAAATATGTTTATAGATGTCAAAAAAAAAAAGAAAAAATAAATATTTTTTTTGCAGGGAACTTAGGTTATGCACATAATATTGATGTTCTGAAGAAGCTTTTTATAAAATTAAAAAATAGTAATATTGCAGACTTCTACATATTCAGTAATGGTAGGAAAATTCAGGAATTATCCTATTTTATACAAAAAAAACAGATAAGAAATGTGATATTAAATAATTATTTGAGTTTAAATAATTATTTTAATGCATCAAAAAAATGTGATCTATTTTTAATTACCTTAAGAAACAAGAAAGTTTTTAATCATACAATGCCAGCTCGACTATCGACCGCATTTGCAATGGGACTTCCAGTCATTTCTTATGGAAGTGATGAGGTTCGAAGGTTGATCGAGAGTTCTAGAGCTGGATTTGCCGTAAAATCAAGCAATTTAAATCTTTTAGTAAGTAAAATTGTGAAGTTTTATAACCTTTCTTCAATTGAAAAAAAAAAGATCAAGAAAAATTCCTTCCAATTTTATAAAAGAAATCTTAACAAAAAAAAACTAATTAAAAAAATAAATACAATTATGAATTATTAATGCCTTTTTATTTAGTTATATTTTTTCTAATCTTTAATTTTATATTGTTTAAATTGTTAATAAGTTTAAATTTGAATTTTATACCTATTGATCATCCAAGTGATAAAAAAATTCACAGTTCACAATCTAAATTATTGGGTGGTATAGTATTTTTAATAAATCTTATATTTTGTTATATTTTAATTAAATTAGGATTTCTCAACAATCCAATTAATATTAAATTAATAAATATTTTTGTCATTATATCAATTTTTATAATAAGCCTTATGGATGATTTTGCTTTGCTTGGGGTATTCGAAAGAATTATTTTATACATATTATCCATAAGTATATTCTTAATTTTTAATCCAGAATTGCAAATATATTACCTTACTATTCAAACACTAGGACTTACTTTTGATTTCCAAAATTATTCTTTTTTATTTTCAATATTTTGTATTTTCTCTTTCATGAATGCATGTAATTTTTTTGATGGATACAATTTACAAATCTCAAACTATTTTTTATTTCTAGTTTTAGTTTTAATAACATTTTATAAGGTGTTTTTTTTATTAATATTCTTACCTTTTTTAATTTGTTTTAGTTATTACAACAAAAATGGAAAAATATTTATGGGTAACAGTGGAACATTTCTAATATCGTTCTTTTTAAGTTTTATAATAATATTCTTAAATAAGACAAAAATGATAACAGCAGAGGAGATTTTACTACTTATGTTTTTGCCTGGAATCGATATGATTAGACTATTTGTAACAAGAATATTTAATAAAAAAAGTCCATTTTCTGGAGACTTAAACCATATTCACCATATAATATATCTAAATTTAAAAAACAAAATTAGCTTTTCAATTGTTACTTTTTTAATAATTTGGCCTTTTGTATCGTTTAAGTTAATTGAAAATTTTTATTTATCTATAATCACTTCTCTTATAATTTATTTCATATTCATAAATATTAAAAAACTAAAAATTAGGTTTTAACTTTAATTGTGAAAGAAGTATACCAACTGGTAAATAATAAATAATACTTAACCAATTATTGAAAAAATTTCCAGTTGGTACAAATGGCCATAATGTTATAAATAATGCAGATAAAATACAAATTTGGAAATCATTTAAATATTTTTTTTTTTTTAAATTACAATTTAGCTGTTTAATTGAATAATATAAAATTAACACAAAAGCAGTAAAAGCATAAGCAAAACCCAATAAACCTGTCTCCGATAATAATTGTATGTATGTATTATGGGGGTGAGTACTACATGTAAGTTTAGAATAATTATACTTATCTTCTTTGCAAATTTTTCTAAAATTTTTTACTCCTACACCAAACAGTTTATTATCAAAAAATATATTTAATGCTGATAAATAATGTTCGTGATGTTGTTTAGAAAATACATATTTTATTTTATCATTTGATTCATCATTGCTTTGATTAACTATTTTTTGATCTTTTCCAGTAAATTGCTCAAATGTTCTATCAATAAACCTTTTTTTGGCTGTATCGTTCAAGTTAACTATTATTAAAATCAAGAAAGCAGATATAATTAATATTAAAGCTCTTAGCTTTCTCAAACTTCTAGACAAACAAATAATATAAATTGTTGATAAATTCAGTAAAAAAAAGGCAGTTCTTTCCCCTGTTATAAAAATAAGAGCATCAACTAAAATAAAAATAATTATAATAAAATATTTTAAAAATGGTTTATTAAAATCACTCTTTAAAAATATGAATACCCCAAACATGATAGGAAATAATCGTGATAAAAAACTTCCTAATATTGCTTCTTCTCCAAAAAAACTTCCCACTCTTCCTTGAGTAAGTGTTTTCAAACCTATTAAATTTGTTCCATTGAAATATTCATAGTATCCATCAATTACCAAAATAGAAAAAACTATTAAACAAGAAATGAAAAAATTTTTTAAAAAATTTATATTATTTTTAATTATAAAGACTAGGGCTAAAGCAAATATCCCGAATCTAAAATAAAAAAAAGAAATTTTAATCGAATCAAAATTCACATTTATGAAAAGACTATTTAAAAATAAATAAATATAGAAAATCAAAAATAATTTAAAAAAAAAAATTATTAAAATAGAAAAAAAGTTTTTTTTTAAATACAAAAAAAATAAAAATCAAAGAAGCTATTGAAATACATGCGTCACTTAAAAAAGGTCCAGTTACCAAAAAAAAAGGAAGCAATATAATTAGATAACTTAATAAATTTACCAAAAAATTTTCGTAGTTTATAGGAGATAGATTTTTCAATTTTTTCAATATATTAATTTGTTAATGAGAAAAATGTTCTTATACAGATTGGGAATTAATAAATCAACAAATCATCCAATATTAAATAGTTTTAATGAGTTAAAAATTAAAAAAGGAGATTTAAGTTTATTTAATTATAATTATTTTAAGAAAACAGTTTATTTTGAAATATTCAAGTTTTTGAATAAAAATTTATTTGGTAGAGTAATAAGTATTGGTTGTGGAAAAGGTTTTTTAGAATATCATCTGATAAAAAATAAAAAAAACATAATTGCTACAGATATTAACAAAAGTTTTATTAAATTTAATAAAAAAATTAAAATTAAATATCTTAATATTTTGTCAAAAAGAAATATAAATTTTAAAAAATTCGGTAAGTTTGATATGATTTATCTCCCAGGGATTATATACCTTTTTAATGATAGTGAAGTAAAACTAATGTTCAAGAATCTTAAAAAAATTTCAAAAAAAAATACAAAAATAATTATTTTTTTTAGGAGTAGATATAGTTTATTAGTTAGTTTTTTTGAAAATTTTATTGTGCCATCAGAATTGTATATCAAAAAATTTATTTTTAAATTTCGTTCAAATGAAAAAGTGTACAAATCATTCAAAGGTTATAGAAGAACTTTATCTGAAATGAAAAATCTAATTTACCAAAGTAAATTTACAATAGATTCTTTTGAGTTACTTGATTATGAGACAGAATATAATCGGTCTATTTTTATAAAAAGATTTAAATTATCTAAACTTTTGTCATATTTATTTTTAAAGCAACATCCATATTTAAATATATTTGTCTTAAGAAATACAAATAATGGAAAATAAATCAAAAAAAATAGAGATTATTTTAAAAAAAAAACTTTTAAAAATATGTAAGTCTAACGAACTATTTAAATCTGATAAATCCCTAAGCGGTGACCATTACTTCAATACTTACTCGTCATCTATAGGTAATAAAAAATTAAAAAAATTTTTCTATGGTATTTCAACAATCTATTATGTTCTGAAAAATGTATTTACGTTTTTTTTTTTACGAGAATATGATATTTACACAAAAAAAATTATATCAAAAGATATTTTAGTATCATTCGCTTCAATAGACAATTTTTTAAATATAAAAGAATTTTATTGGGGCAAGGGAATTTTTTCAAAACACATTGAAGAATATTTTCCAATAAAAAAAAAAAATTTAAACAAGGTCTTAATTTACAAAGATAAAAATTTAATAAAAAAAACAGAGAAAAATATATCATTTTTTTTTCAAGGAAATCAAAATAGACTGTTAAATAAATATTTATTTTTAAAGTATATTATTGAAAATAATTCAATAAAAAATATTTTTTGTTTTATTAATTCTGATAGTTATCTTGCTTATTATTTTTTTCAGTTATTTAAAAAAAGAATAAATTTAACTAAATTAGAAAATATTTTTATAGCTTATGAAGGACAGCCATTTCAAAAGTATTTCATCAATAATCTCAAAAAATATAATAGTAAATGTAAAATACTTGCATATGATCATGCATTAGACGCCTTTCCTATAAATTTACTATATGATAGTAACTTTTCTCCAGATTTACTCATGGTGCATAGTCGAGACCAATATCAAGCTTACATAAAATATTTAAATTGGCCAAAAGAAAGGTTGAAACTTATTAAGTCTCTAAGATTTTCAAGACAAAGAAGTAAAAGATTGGAAAATTCCCTTATATTACCTTATGATATTGATAAAAAAAAAATTGAAAAGTATACAAGTATATATGAAAATTTTTTATTAAATTTAAATTTTAAGATTAAACCATTTCAAATTCTTATTCATCCTCAAAAAAAAAATGATTATTTACATATTAATTTTTTAAAAAAACTTGATTTAATAAATAAAAAAAATTTAAAAAAATTTTCTAATTTAAAATCAAAAAAAATAAGTATTATTTTTGGAAATTCTTCATCTGTTGTAGAACTTCTTGAATTTACTAAAGAAGTATTTCATATAGTAATTGATAGGGAAATAGAAATTTATTCAGATTTATTTTGGCCGAATATAAAAAAAAATTTTATAAATCAAAATGTGATAAAATATGAAATCTTTAAACAAAATCATAGTCTAGTATGGAAATAAAAATAAAAAAGACATTAAATTTTGTTAGAAGAATAGGACATTGGATCCAAGATAGAAAACAGTTTTTAACAATGGAAAGAAATGAGAGGGTGGATGAATTCCCTGAAAAAATCATAGATGAAATTAGAAAGAAAATAAACTCTTATTCTTTAAGAACCTATCCTGACGATATTAATAGCATATATGCAAAGATTGCAGTATGGCAAAAAATCAAAAAAAATGAGTTGATTGTTACCCAAGGAGCAGACGGAGGTTTGCTTAGAATTTTTTCTACTTTTGCTAATGTTGGAGATAAGGTGCTCTTTTTAGATCCCTCATATGCAATGTACCCAGTATACTCAAAAATTTTTAAATGCAAACCAATACCATTAAATCTAGATCTTGAGTTTTCCAGTAAAAAATATTTTGAGATATTAAAAAACAAAATTTACGTAAGTAAACCAAAATTGGTTTTGATAGCTAATCCAAATCAACCAATTGAAGTGAAATTAGATTTAAAACATTTGGAAAAGTTGTCAAAAATTTGTAAAAAAACAAAAAGTATTTTAGTAATTGACGAGGCATATTATCATTTCAATTCGATAACTGGTAAAAGCTTAATTAAGAAATTTAACAATGTATTTATAGTTAGAACATTTTCAAAAGCCTTCGGATTAGCTGGATTAAGAGTTGGTTATACAATTTCAAACAAAAAAAACATTGAAACTTTACAAACAGTAAAGCCAATTTATGAAATAAATAACATTAACATAGCAATTATAAATTATTTCTTAAACAAGCTAAATTTAATGCATGATTATACTTTGCAAATTAAAAAAAGTAGAAAATTAATTAGAAATAGAATGAGAAAATTTGATAGTGTAAAATTATTTGGTAAATATTCGAATACTGTATTACTAAAGCTAAAATCAAAGCAACAGATGATACATATATTCCAAGCTTTAAAAAAAAATAATATATTAGTAAAAAAAGGTGATTTAAACTCAAACATTTTTTATCTGCGAATTACTCTGGGTTCAGTTAAAATAACACGAAAATTGATTAATATTCTTGAAAAAAATCTTTATGAATAAATCTTGGGGAAAAAAAAATGTAATTAATTTTTATAATTTAAATAGAGACAGTTTAAAAGATTTATACTTGTCCGAATCAATATTATTAAAAAAAATTAACAAGACATATATCAAAAATATATTAGACTTTGGTTGTGCCGTTGGAAACTTTAATAAAATATTCAAAAAATTTTTTAAAAAAAAATTGAATTATATTGGAATTGATCATAACGAGGAGTGTGTGAAACTTGCTAGAAAAAAGTTTTCTAAATCAAAATTCTATATATACAACAACTTGGAAAAATTTAAAGAGGAAAAATTTGACCTTGTTTTCTCCACAGGGACATTACACCATATAAAGTTTTATAAAAAAATATTATTCCAAATGATAAGGTGTTCTAAAAGATATGTTTTTATTGATTGTCCCAGATTAGTAGTATCAAAAAAAAAAACTGTGAAGATGGACTTGTCTGAGCGGTTTAAAAGTAAAACCTCTCCAAAAAGTAGAAATTATGTTTCGTACTACCTCTGCAATAAAAAAAACTTTTTAGATTTCCTAAAAAAAAGTTTCTCAAACTTTGGAATTTATATTTATATTGGCAGGTTAAAATATAATAAAAAATATTTGAAAACGAATAAGAGAATATTTTATTGCACAGTTTTGATCGATAAAAAATCTAAACCATTTTTTAATATTTTATCTTGAAATGTATTTTAAAAAAAATGTCTTAATTATTGGATATGGCGGCATGGGAAAAAGGTACCATAAAGCCCTTAAAAATCTTGGATTTAAGAATATAGATATTTTGGATAATAAACTGACAGATGAATTAAGAATAAAAAAAAATTTTTTCTCAACTTTAAAAGATATAAATAAAAAAAGGTACGAACTCATATGCTTGGTTACAAATACTGTAGGCAGAATAAAGATATTTGAAGAAATAGTTAAATTAAAATTAACAAAAAAAATTATATTAGAAAAACCGTTAAGTTGCTCAATTGATGAAGCTTTAAAAGTAAAACCACATCTAAATAAGTACAAAGTTTTAGTAAATAGTTATAGGCCATTCCTACATAATTATAAAATGCTAAAAAAAATTATGAAAAAAAAAAAAGAAGAACCAGTTTCATTTACTATTTTATCTCCATCTGCTGGTTTAGGAAATATGGGATCAGTCTTTTTTGATATTGCTTTATATTTTCTTGATGAAGAGCCTGTTAAAATAAAATGCCAGATTGATAAAGCATTTATTAAAAATCCAAGGGGTACTCAATTTAATGATCCTGCTGGTTTTGGCATTATAGAATTAAAAAATAATAAAAGAATTATATTTGATACGTTTTCTGATACATCTATTCCTTATAAAATGATAATTAGGTCCAAAAATTTAGAAATTTGGATTGATGAAATTAACAATGATTACATAATTTACGAAAAGCCAGAAAAACTTAAAAATAAACCTAATAACTATTATTTGTTTAAACCAATTAAATCTAAACTCAAAATTAAAGAGAAATATAATCCTATAAAATTTACTGAAACAACGATAAAAGAAATTTTTAGTAAAAAGTTTAGTTCTAATTATTTGAGATCACTTAAAGTTATGCAGTTAATTATTGGATGCCATGTATCAAGTGAAAAAAATTTAAATATAGAGTTACCTCTTAAAAAAAGATACTTTAAAAAGTATATTCCATTTGCATGATTGGTTTAAATACTTATTCTTTTGCACTCAATACTGGACTTGTAAAGGGTAAAAAAAAGAAATGGTCATTTATAAATATAATTAAGTTTCTACAAGAAAATGAATTAAATCACTTAGAGTTTCCCATAGATTTATTTTCATCTAAGGAAAAAAAAAATTATCAATATTATCTGAATTTTTTAAAGGAAAATAAAATAAATTACATAATTGATCTCGAAAAGTTCTCATTAAAAAAAATAAAATATCTTATTAAATTAAGAAAAAAATTTAAGTTTAATATTGTGAGAGTAAAAATGTCTAATTTTTTTGGAGGCAATCGTTACAGAGTAAAAAATTTCGAAAATATAAAAAAAAACTTTTATAAAAATATAATTAAATGTGACAAACTTAAACCAAATTTCAAAATTGCAATTGAAAATCATCAAGATTTAACCAGCTTAGAATTATTAGAAATAGTGCAATTGGCTAGAAATAAAAAAATATATATCAATTGGGATATTGGCAACTCATTGGCAACCTTTGAAACACCTGAATTTTTTTTTCATAGACTTAAAAAATATATCATTAATGTTCATATCAAAAATTATTTGATTTTTGATACAAAACTTGGATTTTGTCTTAAAAGAACTGACTTAAAAAAAGGCATTATTGAATTAAAAAAATATATTAAAATCTTTTATAAAAAAAAAATCTATCAGTCTATTGAGTTAGCAGCATATAAGCAGAGACATTGTGATTATAAATTAAATGAATATTTAGAACAACTTTCGGTAAAAAAAAAACAAAAAATAGATTTTAAAAAATATTTAAAAAAAAATACATCAGATATAGAAGGTATAAAAAAACAACACTTTAGCTATAAAAAAGAGATAGAAGAATTTAAAAAATCAGTAGACTATGTAAAAAGAGTTATTAAATGAGAAAAAAAAAACTTAAAATAAATGAAACCACAATTATAACTGGAGGTTGTCGAGGGCTAGGTTTGGCTTGTGCTGAATTTTTATTATCTAAAAATTTACACTTAAGTATTATAGATTTGAATTCAAAAGTTAGTTCTGTTTATAATGAGACAGAAAGACTAAATAATTTAAAAAAGAAATCACCATACGTCGATTTCTATTATGGAAATTTAGCAAATGAAAAACAAGTACAAAAAATAATATCGTCTATAATAAAAAAGAAATTCAAAAAAATTAATCTTATCAATTTTGCTGGTGGTGACATTGCAGGTAAAGATAAATATGCTGCTGGATCAAAACCTAAAAATAACAATATAAATATTAGTTTGGAAGATTTTAAAATAATTTATGAAAGAAATTTCATTACAAATTTTTTAGTTTCTAGGAATTTTATTTCTAATGTGATAAAAAAAAAAATTAAAGCTCAAATAGTAAATATATCCTCTATCTCAGCTACATTCCCTTCTTTTGAGGAATTTGCATACTCTCTTTCAAAAAACTCAATATTATATCTAACTAAAGTTTTATCAAAAAAATTTCGAAATTATGGAATTAAAATTAATTGTATTGCTCCTTGTGGAACTCCATCAGCTAGATTTATTAGTAATCTAAAGAAAAGATCTAAGCTAGATCTAAAAAGAATTAGATCTAATAAAGGTCTGCTAGGACTTGCATCTGAAGATGATATATCGGAAGCTGTATTTTTTTTAATTTCTAATAAATCAAAACTGATGTCTGGTCAGATATTAAAAATTGATGGAGGTGAGAATTCTGAGCCGGTTTAGTGAAATAAATAAACTTTTTAATTATAAGTCAAAAAATATACTTATAGTCGGAGGCACTTCAGGAATCGGCGCGCACTTTGCAAACTTTTTTTTTAAATTAAAAGCAAACGTAATTGTTTTGGGAAGAAATAAAAAAAAATTAGATCAAATTAATAGAGAAAAAAAAATTTTTGGAATCTGCTGCGATATTACAAATGAGATACAACTTGACAAAACTATTAATCTTCTAAAAAAAAAAATAAAATTTATAGACATAATTATCTTTACAAGTGGAATTAATATTAGGGAAAACTTTATTAATCTCAATTTAAATAATTTTAAAAAAGTTATAAATACAAATTTAATAGCAGCAATTAACTTTTATAAAAAAATTATACCCTTTATTCAAAATAAAAAAAAAAAACCAATATAATTAATTTCACAAGTATTTTATCTACCAGAACATTACTTCAAAGAACGTCGTATTCCATTAGTAAAGCTGGCTTATTAATGTTAACACGAAATTTAGCATTAGAATTAAAAGATTTAAATGTTGTAGTAAATTCTATATCACCTGGGCCTTTACTTACAAAAATTAATAAACCTGTCTTAAAAAATAAAAAAAAATATTTACAAATGTGCAGTAAAATACCTATGGAAAGATTTGGAAAGGTTAATGAACTTGAAACAGCAATCTTATTTCTATCTTCTGATAAAAGCACTTACATCACTGGAAGCGAAATAGTAATAGACGGTGGTTGGCAAATTTTATGAAAATTGCTCTTATATTTGGTAGAAAAAACAGTAAAGGTTTAAAAAACAAAAATATTACAAAAATAAATGGAAAACCTTCATGCTTTTATCCAATTAATGCAGCTATTTCTTCAAAAATTTTTGATAAAATCTACGTATCAACAGACTCTGCATTTATTAAAACATTTTCTCAGAAAAAAAAATGCTTGATAATAAATCGGCCAAAATATTTGTGCACAGATAAGGCACTACTATCAGACGCTATTGACCATGGAGTTAAATATTGCAAAAAAAAATACAAAAAAATTGAGATGTTTGCTATTTTTTTATGTAATTCAGTGTGTGTAAATAAAAATACAGTTATTAAAATGCAAAAAAAGCTTGATACAGGTAAATATGATACAGTAACAACAATATCAAGATTTGACATGTATTCTCCAACAAGAAGTTTTAAAATTAAAAACAATAAAATTATGAATTATGTTCCTAATAAAATTCTTAAAAAATTTACAAATTTATCAGGCGATAGAAAAAAAACAGAACCATCTTATTTTATTACACATAGCTGCACAATGTCTAAGAGTAATATTTTTAATAAAAAGAATGAATATCCATTTTTATGGATGGGAAAAAAAAAGGGGTTTATAAAACAGGATAATTGTGTTGGAGATATAGATTATGAGTGGCAAAAAATTGCATCAGCAAACTGGTTAAAAAAAAATGAAAAATAGCAAAATCACTGTTGTTGAACCTATGTTTTCAAATAATAAAATTTTAAATTCAGAAATTAAAAAAAAATTTAAAAATATATATTTTAATAAAAAAAAAATTACTGAAAAAAACTTAAAAAAAATTATCAAAAATGCTGATGGAATTATCTTAGGCCTTCAAAATTTCAATAAAGAAATAATTGACTCTGCTAGAAAGCTAAGAGTTATTGCAAAATTTGGTGTCGGAGTGGATAATATTGATCTTGCTTACGCAAAAAAAAAAAAAATTAAAATAAAAAGAGCATTGAATTGTAATAAAATCTCAGTTGCAGAATTAGTTTTGTCAAATATGATAAACTTACAAAGATCTATAAATCTAAATGATAATTCATTGAAAAAATTTACTTGGAAAAAAATTGAAGGTGGTGAAATTTTTCAAAAAAAAATAGCAATAATAGGTTTAGGAAATACTGGTAAGGAGGTTGCCAAGAGATTAAAACCTTTTAACTGCAAAATTTATGTAAACGATATCAACTATGACGAAAAATTTATAAAAAAATATGGGCTTAAAAAAATAAAGTTTGAAAATGCTTTAAAATCCTCAGATATTATTACATTCCATGTTCCTCTGACAAATATGACTAATAACATGATTAATAATAAAAATATTAATTTGTTAAAAAACAATGCCATCATTATTAATACTTCAAGAGGGACTGTGATTGATGTAATTAATTTGTCAAAAAATATAATTAAAAAAAATCTTAGAATTGCAATCGATGTTTTTAAAGAGGAGCCTTTAAAATTGAATAAACAAATGCTAAAGATAAAAGAGTCTATTTTTACACCACACATTGGTGGAACAACCACAGAGTCAAAATTGAGAATAGGTAGAAAAAATATCAGAGATCTTAATAATTTTTTTCAAAATATTAATTAAATGAGAAAAAATTTAGTTTTAGGTGGATCAGGTTTTGTAGGAAGATATTTCATAAATAGATTATTAAGTAATAATCAAAAAGTAATAAATTATGATATGAAATCGACTAACATCAAACACAAAAATTATAAATTCATAAAAGGTGATATTCAAAATATAGATTTGTTAAAAAAGTATATTGTTAAGAATATTAATATTTATCACTTCGCAGGTTGGAGCGATGTAGAAAATCAACCTGATGAAAAGAAAATTCTCAGATTGAATTATTATACAACAAAGAATATTTTGCAAATCTCAGCAACAAAAAATATCAACAAATTTATATTTGCTAGCTCCATGTATGTCCTTAGTAATAAAGGTGGAGCATATAGAAAGTCAAAAGTACTTAGCGAAAATATAATAAGAGATTATGCCAAAAAAAAAAATCTTGATTATTTGATTTTAAGATTTGGATCAGTTTATGGTCCAGGTGCAAAAAAAGGAAATGCAATATTTGATATATTAAATTCTGCTATCAAAAAAAAAGTTATTAAATATTGGGGTACAGGCGATGAAATAAGACAATATATTCATGCTTCTGACGCCTCAAAAATAATTTATATGATAAACAAGAGGGATAAAAAATTAAATAAAAAAACTATTTTACTTACAGGATTAGAGGATACAAAGATAACCGAATTATTTGAAACTATCAAAGAAATGCTTAATTTAAAAAAAATTAAGATTACATATACAAAAAAAAATACATCTAATCATTATATAAGATCACCTTACAATATTACTTCAGCAAACTACATGAATAATGTCATTTGTGAAAAGATAATTTTTGATAGCTACATAGATTTAGGACAAGGTATATATCAGTGTGCACAAGAAATACTAAACAAAAAACTAAAATAATAGTTTTTAAAAATAATAAAAATTTTTTAAAAGATTTCTTAAAGCATTTCAAAATTAAAAAAAAAATAAACGTAAGTTTAACTTGTGGCAAATCATGGCCAAAAAAATATAAATTATTAAAAAACTTTCAAAAATGGTCGCAAAACTATTTTTTTCTAACTGATGAGCGACATGTAAGTTACCACTCCAAAAATAGCAACTATAATAAATTGAAAAATTATTTTAAAAAAAAAAATTTACAAAACATTTTGCTCTCAACTAATCCAAAAAAAAACTTATATCATTTTAATAAATTAATAAAAAAACCAGACGTAAATCTAATTAGTATTGGTGAAGATGGGCATATTTTTTCTTGGTTTAAAGAGGATATAAAACACATTAAAAATTCTAAAAAAAAATCTTTCTTAGTACAAAAGGATGATTTTTTAAGATATACGATCACACCTAAAATATTTAAAAAAAAAACTAAAAATATAGTGTTATTTGACAGAATTTCAAAAACAGAAATTTTCGAGAATATCTTTTTGAGAAAAAAAAATTTTTTATACCCCATAGACTTAATTTCTATTAATGAAATTTATATTTCTTATAAGTTTTTTAAAAAAATAATTGAAAAAAGTAAAAAATATAAAAATTTACTTAAAGATAGATATATATTACATATTTAATTACTTATGATATTTAAGAAAGATAAAATAAATGTACTAATATTTTTTGTAATATTTGTTTTGATTTTAGCATTTATATACTTCACAACAGAAAAAAAAAATCAAGTGACAAGTTATAAATTAAGAATTTATAGTAATTTTGAATCTGCAAATTATAAAGTATTAGACTCAATTAATAACCAGCTTATAAAATCTATTTCTAGAAAATGTGAAATTAAAAGAACTAAGATTTTTCCAGGTGGACAAGGTTTAAGTATTGAGAGTGAGTGTGAAAAAGAGATCCCTGATATTGCAGAATTAAAAAAAATAAATACAAAAAGTATTGAAGAATATTTCTTAAAAAGACACCAAGCTAAACAAAATATCTTGGTGGAAAAATTATCTATTTCGAAGAGTAAAATTAAAGCTTTTGATGAATATTCAATTGAACACGATTTGCCAATACATGATAATTTAAGGAGAGGACTTGTGGTCGCCAAAATCGCTGCAGAGAAGAGGTTAGATATTAGTATTGAGCAAGAAAATAAAATTACACAAACTAACTATATAGATAAATATAATATCATTTTTGATGAAAGAAAAAAAATTATTAACCCTAGCTTTACTGTTTTAATTATTTTTAGTTTAATTCTTACAATATTGATATTTTTAAGTTTTAAAAGTTTACGTTTATTCAAAAAGTAAATGTTAAAATTAAAAAATATTTATAAAGATAAGAATATCTTAATTACAGGCCACACTGGTTTTAAAGGTTCGTGGCTAACTTTATGGCTTTTAACTCTTGGAGCTAAAGTAACTGGTATTTCTGATAAAAAACATGGTCTGTTTACAATTTTTGAAATATTAAATAATCCAAAAAATTTAAAAAATTATTTTTTTGATATTAAGAACAAGAATAAACTAAGAAAAATATTTAAAAAACATAAATTTGACTATATTTTCCACTTAGCAGCGCAGCCTTTAGTAAAAGAGTCAATTAAAAAACCATTGGAAACTTTTGAGACTAATATTTTTGGCTTAATAAATATTTTAGAAAATTTAAAAAATACTAAAAGAAAAATTAAAGTGGTAATTGTAACTACAGATAAAGTATATGAAAATGATGAAACAAATAAGAAATTTAGAGAAAATGATAAACTTGGTGGTAATGATCCTTACAGTGCATCAAAAGCTGCTAAAGAAATAATTCTTAATTCATATTTTAAGTCTTTTTACTCGTATTCTAATAATATTCTTATATGTTCAGCTAGAGCTGGAAATGTAATTGGAGGTGGTGACTGGTCAAATGATCGAATTATACCAGACATTATAAGATCAATAATTTCAAAGAAAAAACTAGTAATAAGGAATCCTTTAGCTACAAGACCTTGGCAATACGTTTTAGAGACAGTATATGGTTATTTATTGCTTGGCCAAAAGCTAAATAAAAGATTAACAGGAAATTCATTTAATTTTGGTCCAAATAACGATAAAAAAATATCAGTTCTAGATATTTCAAAATATATAAATAAAAAGGGGTTAAAATTTAATTATAAAATCATTAAAGAAAAAAAAAAAATAGAGTCTAAATTTTTAGCATTAAATTCTCAAAAAGTTAGCAAAATTATTCATTGGAAAACAATATTATCTCAAAAGCAAGCAATTAATTTTACAATAGATTGGTATAAATATTTAATTATAAATAAATATAATAGACAAAAAATTCTTGAATTTTCTACAAGACAGATTTTAGATTACAATGACAGACTTTAAAGATTTACAAGTTGTTATATTAGCTGGTGGTTTGGGTACCCGCTTAGGAGATATTACAAAAAAAATACCAAAACCAATGGTCAAAGTCTTGGGAAAACCATTAATAAGCCATATAATTAAAATTTACAAAAAATATAAACTTCATGATTTCATAATTTTAACTGGTTATAAATCAAGAATTATAGAAAATTATTTTCAGAAAAATAAAAATGTAAAAGTAATAAACACAGGAGTGAAAACTTTTACTGGGTCAAGAATAAAAAAAATTCAAAACCACATAAAAGACAGATTTTTTTTAACATACGGGGATGGCATAGGCCCAGTCAACATCAAAAAATTATACTCGAGTCATTTAAAAAATAAAAAACAAATTACAATGACTGCTGTACACCCACCCTCAAGATTTGGAGAACTGACCATTAAGGGAAGTAAATTAATCACTTTTAATGAAAAGCCACAGATGGCCAGTGGTTGGATAAATGGTGGATTTTTTTTGGTTGAAAAAAAATTTTTAGATCATGTATCAAAGAAAAAAAATCAAATGTTAGAAAGGGAGCCACTTCAAAAAGCATTTAAGTTAAATCAATTAAATGTATTTAAACATGAAAAGTTTTGGAAATGTGTAGATAACCAAAGAGATCTTATTGAGCTGAACAAAGTTCTTAAGAAAAATAAAAAATAATTGAATGTTTTCTGTAATAATACCAACACTCAATAGAAAAAATCTATTAAAACGAGCTTTGCTTTCACTAAGAAATCAAACTTTTAAAAATTTTGAGGTAGTAATTGTAGATGATATGTCAAACGATGGTTCATATGAAATGATAAAAACGTTTAATGATTTAGACTTAAAGTATATAGAAAATTGTTCTAATGGCATAATTGCAAAATCTAGAAATAAAGGAATTCATGCATCATCAAAAAACTATATTGCTTTTTTAGACAGTGACGACTGGTGGAAAAAAAACAAATTAAAAATTACTTATGACATGATTAAGCAAAATAATTATGATTTCATCTTCCATGATATGCATATAGTAGCTAACGATCGAAGGAAAAAATTTCAATTTAATACAAAAAATCTGAGAAAACCTTTTTTCGATAGTCTCATAATGAATGGAAATTTAATATTTAATTCTTCAGTAGTTTTAAAAAAAAAACTTTTAGAGGAGATAAATTTTTTAAATGAGGAAAGACAACTTGTGTCTTCTGAGGATTATTATGCATGGCTAAGTATATTTAAAAAAAATCCGAAAATAAAATATTTAAATAAAAAACTTGGTTATTATTCTATTCATGAGGGATCGATATCAAAGAAAAATATGTATTGGAGCACAATGATGGCCTATAGAAAATTTATATCTCCAATGGGTTTAACTGAAAAGAGAAAAATATATTCAAGACTAAATTATATTAAGATTAACTTTAAATTAAAAAATAATTTGTTTGTGAAAAAAAAATATTTTCTTTACTCGATCGTTTTTGGTCATTTTGAAATAAAAATTAAAACTTTGTATTTTTTAATAAAAAATTTGTTAAGAATTTGAAATAAATTTAAATATTTTAGATTAAGTCAGAAAGTCACATATATTAAATAAATTTTGAATTATTATTTTTAAGTATTATTTTTAATTCTGAAATTTTTATAAAAATGAAAAACTACATATCGTTAATAAATCATGCATCAATACTTATATCCAATGGTAAAAAAAAACTTTTAACAGACCCGTGGTATGCAGGTGAAGTATTTAATGGAGGTTGGAGTTTACTATATGAAAATGAAGAAGAAGAGATAATAAAAATCCTTAATGATTTAGACTATATTTGGATTTCTCACGAACATCCTGATCATTTTTCAATCAATTTTTTTTTAAAATACAAAACAATCATTCAGAAAAAAAAAATTAAAATTTTGTTTCATAAAAATGAGGATAAACGTGTGGTTTCTTTTCTTATCGAAAAAGGTTTTGAAGTTTTAGAATTAGAAAATAATTGTGAATATAAAGTCGATAATGATTTTAAAATTTTTATTCAGAGACATGACTTTTATGACTCTGCTTTGATTGTTAATATAAATGAAACTAAAATTTTTAATTTAAATGATTGTCCTATATCTGATGAAAGAGAACTATTACAATTTAAAAAAAAATATGGAAAATGTGATTTTCTTTTTTCACAATTTAGTTATGCAGCTTGGAAAGGTGGTAAAGAAAATTTAAAGTGGAGAAAAGACGCTGCAATCGAAAAAATTAAAACCTTGAAAAAGCAAAGTAATATATTAGGTGCAAAGTATACGATACCATTTGCAAGCTATATATATTTTTCTGATGAGTATAACTTCTATTTAAATGACTCTGTAAATACACCAGAGGATATTATTAATTTAACCAAATTTGAAAAAACAAAATATATTTTTTTAAAACCTTATGAGAATATATTTTTTAACAATAATGTAATCTCGAAAGTCTCTGGAGAAGGTGCTTTATTTTGGAGTAAAAAATTTAATTCTATAGAAATAAAAAATAAAAAAAAAATATTTCAGATTTTAATGAACTAAAAAATTTATTTAATTCATATATAAAGAGAATCTTTACAAAAAATTCACATTTTTTTTGTCTAATAATATCTAAAATGAAATTTTTGAATATATTTCAACCAATAAATATTTTTCTCAAAGATTTAAATATTTGTTGCAAGATTGATTTGATAAAAAAATCAATCACAGAAGTACCTTATACACCTGATATTGAAATGAATTCATCATCTTTAAAACTTATTTTTTTACAAGACTTTGGATTTGATACTTTAACAATAAATGGATGTTTTGAGGAAAAAAGTCCAAATGCTTTTGTTAAAATGGCCCAAACTTTAGCAATTGGGAATCTTAATAATCTTAATATTTATATAAATTTTAAAATATTTTACAATTTTAGAGTAGTTGTTTTATTTTTGAAAAAAATATTTAAAATTCGGAAAAAACTTACCTTTAAGTATTTACAAGAAATAGAGCAGTAATTATTTTTTGTAAATATCAATACTTTAACATAAATTAGTTATCTAACAAAATTTCTTTGACTTAGATAAAGAAATAAGTATAAAAACATCGCCTGGTAATTATTGCGAAAGTGTAATACCCGATACCATTCCGAACTCGGAAGTCAAGCCTTTCTGCGCCAATGGTACTTTGTCTTAAGACATGGAAGAGTAGGACATTGCCAGGCATATCTAAAATGAAAAATTTCATTATTGTAACTGGTGGAGCTGGATTTGTAGGTTCAAATTTAATTGAGCTTTTGTTAAAAAAAACAAAAAATCAAATTATCAGCTTAGATAATTATTCATCAGGTACTAAAAAAAATCATATACCGAATGAAAGAGTAAGGTATTTAAAAGGGCACACATCAGAAATTGAAAAAATTTTAGATAAATACAAAAATAATATTAAAAGTGTTTTTCACTTTGGAGAATTTTCAAGAATTTACCAAAGTTTTATAAAATTTAATGACTGT
>MDTE01140955.1_pt1 | contig 56319 bp, 50 predicted proteins | sample 811231 | NCBI WGS metagenome assembly MDTE01 (sample SAMN05326651, study PRJNA326480) | marine metagenome | isolation source: seawater | place: Indian Ocean: Red Sea | collected 2010 | reverse complement strand
GTATTTTCGACGCTTCGTACCCATGTACTGGACATGGTGAAGCGAACCGCGCCACGTGAAGGCAGCGGAATCGACAGCGGCTACAAACCGGAGAAAATTTAATGGCATATGTGAATACCATTATTACAAGAGCGACGCCCATTGGGTTTAAGTTACCACCTATTGCCCGTCGTTTCGATGTTTCCATGTTTGCTGCAGGTGGTATCAAAACCATTCATAATGATGAAGACGCGGCTCGCGCCGAAGGGTTAGATGGTCCGGTGGCGGTCGGCCCTCAGGTAGCGGCATTAATATTTCGTATGATGGGAATGTGTTTTGGGAAAGGCTGGATTGTTGGTGGCCGCAACGCGATTACATTCCGTAGGCCTGTCGACGTTTTTGATTATTGCATCGCACGGGGCGTGGTAAAGTCGAAAGAGCTCGAAGGAAAAGACAAAATGCGCGTTGAATGCGCAGTCTGGGTCGAAACGGGGTCAGGTGAGAAAGCTATTGTCGGTACCTGTAGTGGTTTGGTAGCGGTTTAGAGGGGCAAAATGGGAAGTTCGATTCTATTAATAGGCGACATGATAAATGATTTGGCCCATCGGGATGGGCCGAGTGTTTATTTAGAAGAGATTGCGCGCCGTAATACCATCGCCAATAATGCTAAGGCGATCTCGAAAGCGCGAGCTGCAGGTGTGCCTGTTGGGTTTATCAGGGTTGGGTTTTCACCGAATTATTGCGAAGTGTCACCCAATTCGCCAATTTTTACTGGTGCGAAGAAGGCTGGTCGATTCAAGCTTGGGGAGTGGGGTACAGAGGTGCACCCTGATTTAAAACCGGAGCCCGGCGATTTCGATATTATAAAGCATCGGGTTAGCCCCTTTTATGGTACCCGTATGGAACCACTCCTGCGGGCGCAAGGGATAGATCACATCTATATTACCGGTATATCTTCCAGTGGTGTGGTGCTTTCTACGGCGAAGGAAGGTCACGACCGTGACTTCATCATTACTATCATTGAGGATTGTTGCTGCGCAGGCTCGGAGGAAGACCATCAAGCGGTCTTGAAAATTTGTGAACGTTTCGCAGATATTGTGACTGTTGCGTCCGTTACGTTTGGCGGATAGTGCTAAAACGATTTCAAAATCGGTAGGTTCGTTTACTGGCCTTTTTATTCTTTCGAACAGTGTTACGGCATAGGCTGAAAAAGAGGTCGATCTCGAACTCATCTTGGGGGCCAGTGCTTCCGGCATTGTTGACTTTCAGTAACGAGAGCCTGAAAAGCGTAGTCATGTAGCGCATCTTTAGAATTCGAGAGTGATTGCTATTAGCAATGCTGGTTTCGCGGCAAGACAGTGGCGTCCTATTAAAAACAGGCCCGTTGCGGCGTATTATTGGTTTATTATTGGGGACATACAAAGTGTCTCTAAGTTTCCATTGGAAATTATCAGCGAGGGATAAAGTGGCGGGTCACGTAAAGGCAGCTGGAATATGATCGCAGAATCTATAAATTTTCATGGGAATAATAGATTCAGCGATAATCGCCGGCGAAGCGCTGCAGGGATAAATTTAGAGAATGTACCCTAGCCGCATTGATGGCGGAGCTTTGCCGGTCTTGAGTTTCTAAAACCTGCTATTTTTTGCCACTCGATTTGCAAACTATGATTGACGAAGAGCAGCGGAAACAAGGTAAACAGATTAGCGGGCGGTGACTTGACCCACCTTTGTCGTTAAAGGCACTCTGCTGCCAAAGCCAATCACGCAGATAAAACTAAAAAGGGGGATTTTGCCATGTCGGATAAGATTGGAGGTGAGACAGTTAAATACGAGGTTAAAGATCATATTGCGACGATCACGCTGAACCGGCCGGAAAAGCGGAATGCAATTAATCGGCCCATGCGGAAGGAGATCGAACAAGCGTTTAAGGACGTCAAATACAACGACGATGTCTGGGTCGCCATCATCACCGGGAATGGTCCTGTCTTTTGTGCTGGCAAAGATTTGCTGGAGCCGCGCAAAGAAGAAGACGGCATTGTGATGTCAAATGACCAAGTCTACGAATTTCACCGTAATATTTATAAGCCTTTCATCTGCGCACTAAATGGCCCGTGTTATGCTCAAGGCGGCGGCTTCGCGCTAAACTCTGATGTGATCATCATGGCTGAGAATGCGTCCCTCGGTTGGCCGCAAGTTATGCGCGGTATTTCTTCGGTCTCGGGACCTGTCATGGCGGCGAAGAATATGCCATGGCAGACAGCGATGGCTCATATGTTACGTGCCAAGCCTATTCCGGCAGAAGTATGTCATCAGTTTGGCATGTGTAATGAAATTGTCACCATCGATGAATTGATGCCAAGCGCATTGCGTTGGGCGGAAGAAATCAATGGTTGTGCGCCTTTAGCTGTGCGCGCCATTAAAGAGGCCGCTCGCCGTGGATGGGATATGAACTATCGCGAACAGGTCTATCTCGCTCGCGATATAGCTGACCGAGTTCTGCACAGTGCAGATGCCAAAGAGGGTATTGATGCGTTCCGTGAGAAACGTCAGCCGGTTTGGAAAGGTGAATAAGTATGGCCGCTGAAAACGGTCGCCCGGCACTGGACGGTATTCGCGTTCTAGATATGACCCAGGTGATTGCTGGGCCGTTCTGTTCCACGATGTTAGCGGATATGGGGGCGGAATTGGTAAAAATTGAGCGTGCGCATTCCGGCGACGATACCCGCCATATGGGGCGTTACAAAGATCGGGGTGAAGAAGATCAGGATTATTTCTTTGCTAACAATAGATCGCGTCGGAGCATTTCCCTGGATTTGAAGCAAAAATCCCATCAGAAGATTGCGCAGGACCTAGCTAAGCAGGCGGATATCTTTGTAGAGAATTATGCACCTGGCAAAGTCGCGGTGCTGGGACTCGGTTGGGAAGAGCTACACGCACTCAACCCAAGGCTTGTTTATTGCTCTATCTCTGGCTTTGGTCAAACCGGTCCGAACCGTAATCGACCTGCACTCGATCCGATAGTACAGGCGGCATCGGGATTGATGAGTGTAACCGGCGTTCCGGATGGAGAACCGATGCAGATTGGTGCTCCGGTGGGTGATGCTATTGCGGGCATGATGGCTGCATACGCAATTATGAGCGCGCTCCGTGTTGCTGAACGCGACGGTTCTGGGCACCGTATCGATCTTAGTATGCAAGATGCGATGATGGCTGCTCTTGGCCCGCGTATGGGCCAAACTTTGATGGCGCATGAACAGCCGCCTCGTGTAGGTAATGCAAACCCCCTAAGGGCACCGTCCGATATTTACCAAGCTGCTGACGGCGAGTATGTCAGTATAATTTGCCATAATGACGGTTTTTGGGCAGGGATCTGCCGTGCTCTCGGCCAGCCGGAGTGGGAAGGGGACGACAGTCTTAAAACCATTGCACAACGCACCGCGCGCCGTGATGAGGTGAACAGTATGGTGCGTGATGTAATGAAAACGCAGCCATCCGATTACTGGATCAAACGGTTCGATGCAGAGCGTGTACCAGTTTCTAAAGTTTATGATTATGCGGGTGCGCATGCGGATCGCCAAGTAGTCCATCGCGGCCTTATCCGCAACCTGAATCATTCCCGCTCCGGGCCTATCCGTGTCATCGGCCCGCCGTGGATTACAACTATGGTAGAACGGGAATTCTTCCCCCCGCCGCTTTTGGGCGAGCATACATCTGAGGTTTTGCAGGATTGGCTTGGCTGGGACGATAATGAGGCAGAAGCGTTCGCTGACGATGTAGGGGCGATTAGGGCTTAGGCACTATCTCTGGGATTGAAGTGTACTTTTCCTAATTCGGCGCTCTTATGTGTTCTAACATGCCAGTCATAGGCTCTTATTCTTGACGGTCTGAACGGTTTCAGCCGCTTTGCAGTGTGCCTGACGTGCGGCGGTGCGTCCGCCTACAAAACATTCGGCGAGATTACCGCCGGAAATATAAAGATGACCGAATACACTGCCTAATTCGCCAGCAGTGTAGAGCCCCTCAATCACTTCACCAAATGGGTTAAGTACCTGTTGCTGTCCATCATGTACGGGTCCTCCTTGGGTGTTGCCCACGATTGGATGTAGTGCCGTAGTGTAAAATGGCGGTTTTTGAATAGGAATGAGAGATTCTTTCATTCGGCCAAAATCACTGTCTTCTCCTGCTGCACAATGGTTGTTCCATAGCTCGACCGACTGCCGTAATGAACTCGCTGGCACTCCCATTATGCCTGCAAGCTCCTCCAGTGTTTCAGCCTTCTGTATGATGCCAAGGTCAACCTCTTGAGAATTGTCTTCGCTCCAAATAAAGGATTGCGCGGGATCATTATAAGTTTGCAGACCCAGCTGTCCGGCAGCCAATCCATCAGCATCAAGAACCAACCATGACGGTATCCGTAAATGGGTTTGAGTGACCGGATCCATCACCTCCATATCGCGGTGCCCTGTATCCTGAAGGTAAGGTGGATACTCATTCATGAAACGCTTGCCGCGTGCATCAACAATGATCCAAGGCATACGTTTTCCTTGTGAAGCTGAAAAAAATGCGGGCACATCTTTGGGTTCATCGTGACCTGGGATCCAGTCTGGAAACTTTGTTAGACGTATTCCATAAGGATAGGCTGGATCGGGATGGCTCATGCCGTAGGTACCGTGGTAATGCCACATATGCCATAAATCGGCACCTACTGCTTGGGCCATACGAATGCCATCGCCGGTATTACCAGAGTAGGCATGAGGCAATACCGGCTTGCCTTGCCAATATTGTGCTTGCATCTTGGCATCTGCTTCAAACCCCCCACAAGCGAGAATAACCCCACCAAGTGTGCGCACGCGTGTGGTTCCTGATGAATTACGCAGAACAACACCGGTGACCGCTCCATTGGGGGAGGTTATGAGCCGTTCGGCAGCAGTTGAAAGCCGCACGGGTATACCGCGCGCTTCGACATTGTGTTCGAGTGCTGCGAAGAGCCGTGTCCCGCCCCGCAAGCTGCGCACGTGCGGGTACTTTTCGTAAATATCTACGCCAGGGTATTCAATAATTGATATGAAGCCAAAAGTATCATAGCCTTCAAATGGGTAGGTCCCGCCCATCCAATTTGTCACAGGTTTTGCGCCCGCAGCTTCTGCGATGTCCTCAATAAAGCGTGCAATGCGTGTCATGCCTTCTGCAAGGGTTGCTAGAGGCTCTTCCGGGGTTGTGCCTGCGTTAGTCTTTTTGAGATAAGCCAATGCAGCATCGCGATCTTTCGCGATACGAACACCGCCTGCCGAACAAATTGATATGCCGCCAGGTGTTATATTTTTATCGATGAGCAGAATATTCGCACCAAGATCATGGGCTTCAATCGATGCCACCGCACCAGCAAACCCGTAGCCTACAATAACAATATCGACTGTCTCGTCCCAGTAATCAGTATGTCTACCCAATTCGAATTCCTAGCGACACATTGACGTCCTTAGTTCTCTTAGATTGGTGATTGTACCTTTATAAATGGCTTTGCTGCATGGTGTTCGATCTCGAATGCCTTAATCTCATCCATATACTGTTTAGTTAGCGCGATATCGTCGAGTCCTTCCAAGAGACAGCGGCGTTTGAGCGGATGCATCTCGAAACCATATTCCGAGCCATCGGGCGCCGTAACGGTCAGCGTTTGCAAATTAACGGTTATTCTGGCACCTACATTGTCGATCAGTTGACCGCGTAAATCCTTACATGCTTCTTGGGATAATACTACAGGGCATAGGCCGTTCTTGGTCATGTTATTGTAGTGAATGTCGCCGAAACTAGCGGCAATGACCACTTTAATACCGAAGGCATCCATTGCGTATACGGCACTTTCGCGGCTCGAGCCAATGCCCCAATTACGGTCGGCGACGATTATTTCTGCTTTGTTGTAAGGTTCGCGGTTAAATATGAATTCTGAATTTTTTAGATTGCCGTCGCGGGTAAAACGCTGGTCGTGAAACATGACCTTTTTCAGGTACGGATCGCCGAATGGTAGTTTGTTGAAACGTGTCGGGCAGAGCTGATTGGTGTCCACATTGATTTCGTCGAATGGGCAAGCGATGCCCGTGATTTTTGTGAAAGCTTCCATACCTTATCTCCCTAACCTAACGTTCGAACGTCGGTGAGCTTACCGGTGATGGCAGCAGCAGCGGCCATAGCGGGACTAGCTAAATGTGTTTTGCCGTTGGGGCCTTGGCGTCCTTTAAAGTTGCGATTAGAAGTGGAGACGCAGCGCTCTCCATCATTTAGCAGGTCGCCATTAAGGGCAGTGCAAAGAGAACATCCGGGTTGCCGCCATTCAAAACCCGCCTCGGTGAAAACTTGATCTAGACCCTCTTCTTCCGCCTGCCTTTTAATACTTTTCGAGCCCGGCACGACCCAGGTCTGCACCTTGGCTTTGCCCTTGGCAGCCACCTCAGCGGCGGCACGTAAATCCTCGATGCGAGAGTTTGTGCAGGAGCCAATGAAAACCCTTTCAATCTCAATTTCCTCCATACCCATGCCAGGTTGCAAGTCCATATATTCCAGCGCTGCAGCAATTTCTTGTCGTTCATCATCATCAGCACCACTGTCTGGGGATGGAATTTCTCCGTTGATTGGTAGGCACATTTCTGGATTCGTGCCCCAAGTAACCATGGGGACGAGTTCGTTCACGTTGAGCTGTATCTCATTATTATAATCCGCACCTTCATCGGACGGCAGGCTTTGCCAATACTGCAAGGCTTCCTTCCAGAGTGTTCCTTTGGGTGCGTAGGGTCGCCCTTCCATATATTCATAAGTAATATCATCCGGGGCAATCATGCCCATACGCCCGGCGGCTTCAATAGACATATTGCAGACGGTCATCCGCTGTTCCATAGTCAATCGTTCGATGCAGGAGCCAGCGAATTCGATAGCATTACCGACACCGACACCGACGCCGAACTTAGCGATTATGCCCAGAATGATATCCTTGGAATGAACACCGAAGGGAAGCTCACCATCTACGTCGATGCGTAATGTATCAGGACGTTGTTGCCAGAGACATTGGGTCGCCATGATGTGGCCGGCTTCAGAGGCACCAACACCGAATGAAATGCTCCCGAAGGCACCGTGAGTTGAGGTGTGGGAGTCTGCACCACAAAGTAATATACCTGGCTGAGAAATACCTTGTTCCGGTGGTACTACATGCAAAATTCCTTGGTCCGGGTCGTCAAAGCCGAAATAGCGCACTCCTGTCTGCGAGGTGTTTTTCTCCATGAGCTCCAACATACCGCGTACTTTTTCATCTTTGACGCCAGGGATGCCGCCTTCAGTCGTACCTGTAGGCATATAATGATCCGCGAAGCCAAATACTTGTTCAACGCGGAAAGGCTCCATGTCGATATTACGCAGCATTGAAAAGGAATGCCGTGAGCCCTCATGCACTAGCAATCGGTCTACATAGACCAACGTTTCACCTTCTACTTCGGTGACAACGTGGCTATCCCAAACCTTATCGAACAGTGTTTTTTCGGTTCCCGATATGCGCATTGAGAGTTCCCCTGGCAAAAGCCTGGTTATCGCGCAAGCCGAAACATCGTGCAAGCTGCTATTGTTCAGGCTTTCTGACATTCTTGAGTTTACCTATTTTTCAGGTTGTTACGGCTATTTTGAGTCTCACTAGCTGTTTTTGCTCTTTCTATTCATAGTGCCCTTTAAAGTTTTGGTTCAATATAACAACCTAGCATTATCATTGGTGAGCATGCCGTTATTAATAGCAGTCCAAAGTAAACAGTGAAGCTTGCCATATTGAACTCGGCATAGATGGAAACCGCACCCAAACTGGCCGTTTTCACTTGACGTTTCGCTGCTTACGATCCGGGTGCTACCCATGCGGTGCCTCGCCTCATATTTCGTTCCCATTCGTTAAAATGTTTAGAGCAGGCTTCATCAAGCCAAATCTACTCCATATAAAGTAAGTCTTCGTTCGCTTATTTGGCGATAACGCGGGCGTCCAAAATCTTTGAATATAAATACCAAGTGCGCGATAAAAAACCTTTCCTTGCCGTATGAGGTTTGCATCGCTATATCCCGCCCATGGAACTCCGAAATATTGCAATCATCGCACATGTTGATCACGGCAAAACAACACTAGTTGACTGTTTGCTCCGCCAATCCGGTGCTTTCCGGGATAATCAGCAAATTGCTGAACGAGCACTCGATTCCAACGACCTAGAACGAGAGCGTGGGATCACTATCCTTGCAAAATGCACCTCGGTCGACCGCGATGGTACGCGAATTAATATAGTCGACACGCCAGGTCATGCGGACTTCGGCGGCGAGGTAGAACGTATTCTATCCATGGTGGATGGTGTTGTTGTTCTCGTGGATGCGGCAGAAGGGCCGATGCCGCAAACTAAATTTGTACTCGCGAAAGCTTTAGCGCTGGGATTGCGGCCTATCGTGTTCATCAATAAGGTCGACAAGCCGGAACAGGATTCCGATCGCGTTCATAATGAAATATTCGATTTGTTTGCGGCATTGGATGCCAATGAGAATCAACTCGATTTTCCAACCTTGTTCGGGTCGTCGAAACAAGGCTGGTGTGCGGGAAGTGTGGATGCAGATCGTACTGATATGGCGCCGCTCTTTGATCTGGTGCGTGAGCATGTGGCGCCGCCTGCGGTAGAAACAGACGGAGCATTCCGGATGTTGGCGACTACGCTGGAAGCGGATGCTTATCTCGGTCGGATTCTGACCGGGCGTATCGAGGCGGGAACCTTGAAGGCGAACGATACAATTAAGGCACTGTCTCGGGATGGCACGAAGATCGAGGAGACGCGAGTGACTAAGATTCTCGCGTTTCGTGGTCTCGAGCGCGTGAGTCTTGATGCGGCCGAAGCGGGTGATATTATTGCCGTGGCAGGTTTTGCCAAGGCAACAGTGGCTGATACGCTTTGCAATGTTGCGCACAATGAGGCCATACCGTCACAACCTATCGACCCGCCAACACTGGCGATGAAATTTTCGATCAACGATTCGCCGCTTGCCGGTCAGGACGGTGACAAGGTGACATCCCGGATGATTTGGGAACGCCTGCAACGAGAGGGTGAAGGTAATGTTGCTGTTCGCATTACCCAGACAGAAAACCAAAACTCATTTGAGGTGGCTGGGCGTGGCGAGCTGCAACTGGCCGTACTGATAGAACAGATGCGTCGAGAAGGGTATGAGCTGTCAATTAGCCGTCCCCGTGTTTTATATCGTGAAGATGGCGCAGGTAATCGCACGGAACCGATAGAAGAAGTGATTGTCGATGTAGATGAGGAATTCTCTGGAGCGGTAGTGGAGAAAATGAGTATCCGCAAGTCAGAACTTCAAGATATGCGTTCGTCGGGCAGCGGCAAGCAACGGCTTACTTTCCTGGCACCATCACGCGGTTTGATCGGCTATCACGGTGAATTTCTCACAGATACCCGCGGCACAGGTGTGATGAACCGAATTTTTTACAGTTATTTGCCTTATAAAGGTGAAATAGAGACACGCCGAACAGGTGTAATGATTTCGACAGAAACTGGTAAGTCGGTTTCCTATGCGCTCTGGAATCTTGAGGACAGAGGACCGATCTTTATCGGGCCCGGTGAGCCAGTCTATCGCGGCATGATTATCGGCGAACACGCCCGTGGTCTCGACCTTGAGGTAAACCCGTTAAAGGCTAAGCAGCTGACAAACATTCGGGCATCCGGCAAGGATGATGCGGTAACGTTAACAACACCTACCATAATGAGCCTCGAGCAATCTTTGGCCTATATTACCGATGACGAGTTGGTCGAAGTTACACCCAATGCCATTCGTATTAGAAAGCGCCTTCTAGACCCGCATGAACGTAAGCGCGAATCTCGGAAAGTCTCCACGGCATGAGGGAAATGAGCCGGTATAAATCTGGTCTGCTCAACGAAGCGCCCAAAAAGAAATTTGGGAATTATGGGGTCGGACTTAGCGTTTAGAACGCATAAAATAACCCAATCCTGCGGTGATTAATCGTCGCGGCAGGATTGTTGGTGATAGTGCTAAACGTGCAGGACCATTGCTGACGTAAACCGTATGCCGTCCCAGAGCATTGAGGCCTTTGCGGGCAACTACTTCTGGTTCTTCCATGTTACTTAGTATTGAGTCGTCCATACAGGCACGTCTAAAAAAGTTTGTTCGTGTTGCACCGGGGCACAAAATCAGAATATCGACAGGATCATATTTCAGCTCTTCCGCTAACGCTTCTCCCCAATGTCTTTCGAACGCTTTTGTGGCGGCGTAGGTGGCCAAGAATGGTATGGGCATAACCGTTGCGGTGCTTGAAACGACGATCATACCACTGCGTTTATTGTCTGTTTTTGCCCGGTTAATCATAGCGGGTAACAATGATCGAGTGAGTTCTATTACAGCCGTAATATTAACCTCGATCATCTCCATTTCCCGTGTCGGTTCAATCTCCGTGAACGCACCGTAAGCGCCAAGCCCAGCATTGTTAATGAGCAAATCAATCGGAAATCCTTTTGCGACCTCTAAAACAGCTTGGCGTCCTTTTTTATGTGATAAATCTGCAGCGATAGTACTTACGAGATGTCCTTCGGAATCAAAACGCTCTTGCAGATCGGCTAGTTTTGACTCGTCGCGACCGGTTAGCAATAGTTGCATATTCGGTGCGAGTAGACTACTGAACGCTTCGCCAATGCCACTAGTGGCGCCGGTTATGAGGGCGCATTTATATGGATATGCCATGGTTTTGCTAAACGTAAGGCGATGGCCTTTAAACATAGGTTAGTGAATGCGTACTGTAAGATGTTGCTTGTAGAGCATTATTAATATCGGGTTCGGATTTTGGTGACAAAACAAATCTCTGAAACTATGCCGCATACTATTTTAAATTTTGAGTTACGTAGCGTAGATGGGCGCAATAAAAAATCCTATTTCTATTCAACAAATATCTTGCCGGTTTTGGGTTCGACCGTCACTTTTTCTCCTGTTTTGATCATCGTTGTAATATCGCCATCGAACCGATCGATCATGGGTAAATTAGCATGTGCAGCACCTTGCGCCATGATCGGATTGGCATAATTCAATAGCAATGATATCGGCGCCATTTTTCGGGTGACCATCTCATATAGCATCCAAGCGGATGCTACGCCGCCTTTGGCGATGTTTAGGACTAAAACTTTGTTGAGATAATTCTCGCCGAAAAGCTTGTGGGTAGGACGCGAGAAAACGCCCTCAATTCTGTCCAAATCATAGCGAGCACTAAAATTATCGGATGCAACTAATGCTGTTCCGCTAACGGTTGGACCAATGCCGACATGACCATAAATAATACGTCTGTTCATCGAGCAATCCTTCCGGCGATGGCCGAGGTAACACAGGCCTCCATATTCCCTAGTACTGGCTCGTACCCATAGCCGCTAATAATGTTTGTGAGCTTGGCGGAATTGGTCATCAATCGTTGCCATTTATTGGCGAGTCCCATTTCGCGCGCGTGCATTTGATAAAAACAAACGCCTTCTAGAAGTAGCGCGCCTGACCCCGTAATTTTTTCTGTAAACCCCATACGATCCGCTTCAGCTTTGAAAGCTGGTGCAGTGCACACCAATAGTGATGTGTCGGTGTTTACCTTTTGGCCGTCGAGCATTTCGGCCAAGCTCTGTAGTTCTACCAATGATAATTGTGGTGCGGCAAATACAACCAAATCTAAGCGGTCATCGTGCGCTCCGTAATCGTCATAAAATTTCTCGATACTGGTTTGCTTTATGCCAATTGGTTGAGGTGGGGCGCTATCGAAGACACTTTTGAGGTCGGGAGCTTCTGGTGTTATGCCGATCATATGGAATAAGGGCGTTGAGCCAAAGCTTGCTAGGGCTGCACCAAAATGTTTCAGCGCGTCAGATGTAGGAGCTTTCTCAATTCCATCGACGACCGGCACCTCGAAATATGAACGCATTTCACGACCGATTATGCCGCCGAGTGCCCCCCAATCAGTGAGGTTTTGCGGTTGATCTTGTATTTCAAACAATGTCGTGCCGCGCCTGTGTTCATCCAGGTGAAAGCCGTAGCGTGGTGTCCGACCGGTAAGAGCCGCCGCCAATGCGGAAGGGCCGCCTTCGTAATTGGAGCGCGCACCGAGAACGCTGTTGGAATAAATGCATACTCCTGTGTCACCGAACGCCAAATTTTGCCCCTGCACCGGTGGCATAAAGAGCTGATAATTGATACAGGTGTCTGTCATCATAACGCCGAGTGCTTCAAAGGCGGCAATAGTGCGCCGCTCTAAATCGATAAAGGCTTCGTCCTGGCGAATAATTTTATACTGTTTGAGATCAGCCCCCCGAGGATCAGTGATCGTTGGTATTGCGACGTGTCGGTCCTCTTCGGGGTAGGCCGCGACCTTTTCTAGATACTCGACATTGGCTGCGCCAAGGGCTTCGGTGTCCGCCATGATATGCGCTTGAGCAATTTCCACCATATCCGGTGCATCGAAAAAACGCCCCACTTTCTGTTGGTGTTCGAGGGCTTGGCGGCGTGGTTCGCCCATTTCGCCTGCAAGCATTGATTTTTCTATTTCGTTAAGCCGCATAATCCCCCCGAGTTGGATGAAGTGTATATTCTTATGGCTCGAACCGATTTATACACCCATAAAAGGAAAAGCCGGAACCAAAACGAGGTAAGTAATGAGCGACCTAACGAATTTGGAGACTATAAAACGTGCCCGCGCAGCATTGCCAAATGTAATTCGCACAACGCCAATCATTCCGCTAGCGCAAGATGCTGCTGAAATTGGTAATGAAAACCTATTTCTCAAATGCGAAAATATGCAGGTCACTGGGGCATATAAAATTCGTGCGGCATTCACAGCATTGTTAGCTTTGAGTGATGAAGCCCGTTCCAAAGGGGTAGTGATGGCATCATCCGGTAATTTCGCCCAGGCCTTTGCCTATGCTGGCCGGGAGATGGGCGTGCCGGTGGCTGTGGTGATGCTGGACTCGACCAGTGATTATAAAGTTGCCCAGACAAAAGGCCACGGCGCTGAAGTGATATTTTGTGGCGATGATGCTACGGCGCGTCAGCCGACTGTAGTGCGAGTTGCTGAAGAGCAAGGTATGACCGCGATCGATACATGGGAATTTCCCCCGATTACAGCGGGTCATGCGAGTATCGGTATGGAAATTCTCGAGCAGTGTTCGGATGTAGAACAAGTGTTAGTGCCAGTTTCGAGTGGTGGCGCAGCAGCGGGAATTGCAACGGCGATTAAGCTTCAGAACCCGGGCGTGAGAATGGTTGGTGTTCAGCCGGAAAAAGCTAATGCCGCCTATGTTTCTATGGAAAAAGGCGAGTTGGTAACTATTGATTACTGGGACAGCATCGCTGATGGCTTGTCAGCACGCTGTCCAGGCTCTTTTCCTTTTCGCCACTTGCAGGCCTTTCTAGATGAGATTGTGTTAATATCAGAACAAGAAATTGCCGAGGCATTTCGAACAATTCTGCTACGAGCCAAGCAAATAGGCGAGCCTGCCGGCGTGGTTGCGCCAGCGGGGTTTTTGTCAGGTAAAATTGATACGGGCTTAAAAACCGTTGCTACTTTAACCGGAGGAAACCTCTCAGTGGATGTGGCTGAGCAGATGTTGAGCATGAGTAATTAAAATTTAAAACTATCAACAAAACCAACATAGATACTTTCGAATGGGCCATAAGCGCATTAATATTATTTAGGACAAGAGCTGCGAAGCGGTATGGACACGAAATGAATAACATGTGGATTCGAGGTAATTCTATGCGAAATAGGCTGAGCGGTTTGTTGATAGCTATAATTACAATAATTGGCTTTTCCGATAGTGTTTGGGCGGATGGTTGCGTTCCCGAGAAACTCTCCCAGGCTGAAATTTCTAAGGAAGTACGAAAGGTTCAAACTACTTTAATGGTCGCCGCCTTAAGCTGTGGAAACCGTGATAATTACAATAAATTTATTGTCAAGTTTAAGGGTGTTCTGCAACGGCATGGACAGGTGATTAAGCGGGATTTTATCAAACGCTATGGGGGAGTGGCAGGCAAAAAAAAGCTTGATAAATATGTGACTGCCTTGGCAAATGAAGCGTCTTCCAAAAGTAATTTGGATTATGACGCTTTTTGCTCCAAAGCGAGTTATTTTTACCGTAGCCTAAAAGATAAAAAGCCAAGGGAACTAGGATCGTTTGTTTCCAAGCTGCAATATGCGGCATTTAGTGATACGTTTAAGCCCGATGAATGCAAACCGAGAAAGCAATACTACGATATTGGAAACGCTGGTCCTCTCGGCGAGAAGGCGACGCCAAAGATTAAGAAAAAGGATTGAGTGTTGATTTTCGGCGGCCTTCACTGGGTTGGGTGCCAGCAATTGAGTGTGTTTTCCAATATGTTGTCGAATAAGAAATCTTAGAGATCGAGAGGTCCCGGTGCGCGAACGGCTTCGCATCGTGCTTACTTATGTGACTTGGCCTGCCTTGTTTGGCAGTTGCTTAATATTGACTCATGTCGGGATTACCTCTGGCCATCCATTTCTTTATTTCAATTTTGCTTATATCTGTTTGGGGTCTTCCATTTTTGCGATAGAGCGGTTGATGCCATTTGAGCGCCGGTGGCTTGAAAATGATGGACAGATGGTTCCCGATCTGGGTCACACGATTCTCAGTAAACTTGCCGCCCAGTTATGGGTGGTTTTCATGCTGTATGGCTTTGTGCACGTCTCAAGTAAAACTGGCGGGGGATTTTGGCCCTCACAATGGCCAATGTTTTTCCAGGTATTAATGGGTTTGGTAATAGCAGAATTTGGTCTTTATTGGGCCCACCGTTTAGCGCATGAATGGCCTTTTTTATGGCGATTCCATGCAGTTCACCATAGTGTTGTGCGTCTTTGGTTTTTTAATACTGGCAGATTTCATTTTGTCGACGCGGTGGTTAGTGTGACGCTTGGTCAGATTTTATTGCTAATGGCAGGTGCCCCGGAATCCGTTATGTTATGGGTGGGGATGGTCACGCCATATATTGGCTTTTTGACCCATTGTAATATCGAAATGCGGTTTGGACCGATTAGTTATGTGTTCAATACACCGGGCCTGCACCGTTGGCACCATTCACGAGAGAAAGAAGAGGGTAATAAGAATTACGGCGAAAATTTGATGATTTGGGATCAGTTGTTTGGGACATTTTTTAACCCCATTCGCAAACCACCAGTTAATATCGGAATTGGCGATTATGTACCCCAGGGGTTGTGGGCACAGATTAAATCGCCTTTTGTTTGGGGTCGCGTGCAATCGAAAATTTCCGCCGATGCGCCGGATGCCATGAACCGGCTTGCCATTATAGATCGCTAACATAACCCCTCGTGATGTACAAATAATGCTTCATTCTGCAGCTCTGCATTTCAACGATACAAGACCGGTGGGTAATCAGGTAGCGGGCATTCACGTGGCGGTTGACGGGATTACTGATGCTTTTCTGCGTTATGCGCTTCAGCAAAAATTTTACTGTATTTCACCTGATGAGAAGATGTTTGAAGTGTTTCAGACATATGCGAAACGTGCCGGTCGCCGCGCGGATGACTGCGAATTTTTGCAGGAGACGGACGTGACACGTTTTGCTGAAATAGGTTGTTTGCTGAAACCGGAACCCTTTATTTCCCCCTTTGCCTGGGTACGGCGGCAGTTTGATCAAAAAGCATACAGTATCTGTGGTATTAGCCATACTATGTCCACAGCGAAAGCGATGGAAACGGTGGGTAATTGTGTCGCCAACCCAATGCAAAGTTGGGATGCGATTATTTGTCCATCTGTTGCTATTCAAAATGCCATTCGTGCACTTTGGGCTGGCTGGGAAGAGTATTTTGATGAGCGGTTTGGCGGAGTGTCGAAGTGTCTGATGCAAACGCCGGTTATACCATTGGGCATCGACTGCGCTCATTTTGCGCGCAACCGGGCACCGGCCCTTCGCGCAAAGCAGCGCGCACTGCTTGGTATTGATGATGATACGGTGGTGATTCTATTTCTTGGTCGTCTTAGTTACTATTCAAAGGTCCATCCGTTTCCCTTATTCTTTGCGGCCGAACGAGCGGCCTTGGAAACCGGCAAGAAGGTGCATCTGGCATTCTATGGATATTTCGTGAGCCAAAAATTCGGCGAAGATTTTAAGTCTACAGCTAGAGACATCTGTGATCGCGCGACGGTTTCGTTCACCATCAACACGGAACCGGATTTCCCGGATGGAATCTGGGCCGCCGCGGATATTTTTTCGTCACCATCGGACAACATTCAGGAGAGCTTCGGTCTTACCCCTATTGAGGCAATGGCATCAGGGTTGCCAGTGGTGATTTCCGATTGGGACGGTTATCGCGAGGCTATTACTGATGGTGAGGAGGGCATTTTGGTTCCGAGCACTTCACCTCCCCCTGGCACTGGTCTTGATCAGGCATACCGGTATTTGACCGAAGAAGACAATTACGGCGAATATCTTGCTGGAGCATCACAAGCTACCGCGGTGGACCTTGACCATATGACTAAGTCGATTGTGGCGTTGATTAACAATCCGCAGAAACGGAAGAAAATGGGGGATGCCGGCATCAAACGTGCGGAAACTTTTTATGATTGGAGCCATATCATACCGTCTTATTTTGCACTTTTTGCCGAGTTGGCTGAGCGGCGACAAAAAGATAAGGAAATAATACCGCGCGGCAAAGGTAAGCCAGCTCATCCGTCCTATCCCGATCCCTATACAATGTTTGCCTGCTTTCCGAGCGAGCCACTCGCCCTTTCAGATCGCCTGGAAGCGGTCCATCAATCACCGGCAATGCTGGCAGAGTTGATTAGGAACCGGATGAATTATTTCACGCCGGCGCTGATGGTGCCACCGGAAAAATTACCGATGGTTTTGCATGCGGTGCGCACGTCGCCAGATATAACCATAGCTGATGTTGCTAATGTGTTAGACGATGTTGCCTATCCGACAGTGATTCGGACGATTGGCTGGCTGATTAAGCTTGGTTGTTTGCGTCGACGGAAAATGTAATTACTTAAAGCGATAAGTGATGCGCCCTTTCGTCAAATCGTAAGGCGTCATTTCTACTGTCACACTATCACCGGCCAACACACGGATGCGATTTTTGCGCATTTTCCCGGATGTATGGGCGAGCACTTCGTGCTCATTCTCAAGAGTTACGCGAAACATGGCATTAGGTAATACCTCGGTCACAGTACCCGAAAACTCAATTGGTTCCTCTTTAGCCACGAAAACCCCTTTCGGCCTTTGTTGTTGAAGCGAGACAGTATTCCAGTTGGCCAAAATTTCAAGTATTCACTAGTTTTTTTTTATTTATGCACGTGCACTGTCACTTAATGGCAACGCTGTGCCGTATTTCACTTGTTTTAAGGCAAAACTAGATTTAATCGACGCGACCCCGTTTAGCCGAGTCAGATGATCCATTAGGAACCGCTCATAAGCCGACAAATCAGCGACTACGACGCGCAAAAGATAATCTGAGTCGCCTGTCATTAAATAGCATTCCATCACTTCAGGGCGGGCAAGGACAGTTTGCTCGAAGGTCTCGAGCGCAGTTTCGATTTGGCGTTCTAGGGTAACTTGAATAAAGACGCTGACCGGCAGGCCGACTGCTGCGGGGTCAACTAAACTTACATGTTTGGCTATGACCCCTGAATCCTCCAAGGTTTTCACTCGCCGCCAACATGGTGAAGGCGATATCCCTACTTGCTCAGCTAGATCTACGTTTGAAATTCGTGCGTGTTCTTGTAGGACCGCAAGAATTCGACGATCAACGGCGTCTAATCCATTAATTAGCAATTAATTTCTCCAAAGGCAAAAAATTAGAAAAATTATTGCTTAATATCTTTTATATGTAGGACTAAAAGCAAGAAAAATTTGTTCTTTAAGCCGTATGTTGCTTTTATTATAGAAATTTTACGCTGGACCTTACACATGGCTCACGATTTCAAAGCTCTCGAAGAAGAGCATAGCGCTCTCAAGCCAGCAGATCGGTTGTTTGGTTTAGGCGAAGTGGAAAAGAAGGCGCTGTGGCTGTCTTCCTGGATGATCCATAACGCTAATCATATTCGTTTTTCCCGGGATGGACTGAAGGTCGGTGGGCATCAATCTTCTTGTGCCTCGTCCGTGACGCTGTTAACGGCGCTTTATATGGATGTCCTTCAGCCGCAGGACAGGGTTGCGGTAAAACCGCATGCCAGCCCTGTGTATCACGCCTTAATGTACCTATTTGGTAAGCAGGACCAAGCGAATCTAGAAAATTTTCGCGGCTTTGGTGGGGCGCAATCCTATCCGTCACGTACTAAGGACAGTGATGATGTGGATTTCTCGACAGGATCGGTGGGGCTGGGTGTGGCGCTGACTCTCTGTGCGTCCTTGGTACAGGACTATGTGCACTATCACAAGCTTATGTCTGAGGGTGTCGAGCCCGGTAAATTAGTTGCTGTAATGGGTGATGCGGAACTCGATGAGGGTAATGTGTTTGAGGCGCTCCTTGAAGGCTGGAAGCATGACGTTCGGAATTTATGGTGGATCATAGATTACAACCGCCAAAGTTTGGATGGCGTAGTGAACGATCAGCTTTTCCAAAAAATTCAAAGCTTCTTTGATACTGTTGGTTGGAATGTAGTGACGCTTAAATACGGGAAAAAGCTGGAAGCAGCCCGCAACGGCCCGGCGGGTGAAGCTTTACTACAATGGATTGACGACTGTCCGAACGATCTTTACTCGGCGTTAACCTATAAAGCAGGCGCAGCATGGCGCAAGCATTTGAAGGAAGGCTTGCGTGGAACGTCTGGCTTGCTGACACTTCTTGATGCCCACGATGATGATTCTTTGCATGATTTGATGACTAATTTGGCAGGCCATGACATGGAAACCGTCTTGGAAGCGTTTCATACCGCACCGCTTGAACAGTGCACTTGTTTTGTGGCCTATACAATTAAGGGACATAAATTGCCCTTCGCTGGCCATAAAGATAATCACGCAGGCCTCATGAATCCGGACCAGATGGCAGTGTTTAAATCAGAGATGGGTATTGCAGATGGCGAGGAATGGTCGATTGGTGCCGGCCTGGAGCTAACGGAAGAGGCTGTGCAGGATTTGATCGCTGAGGCCCCGTTTAACAGTGACAGGAACCGTCGTCATACAGCTTCGGTTGTGGACATACCTGAAAGATTTGAAATTGTAGGCGAAGGTGGAATTTCCACCCAGCAAGGGTTTGGTCAGTTGATGAACGAGTTGGGACGCAGTGATGGCGACTTGGCAAAGGCTATAGTGACAACATCGCCTGACGTCACCGTTTCGACCAATCTCGGAGGCTGGGTAAATCAGCGTGGGCTTTTCGACCGCAAAGGCAAAGCGGACGTATTTCGCGAACAAGATGTGGCTTCCATCCAGAAATGGGTGAAATCGCAAGCCGGTCAGCATATCGAATTGGGAATTGCGGAAAATAATCTGTTTTTAATGCTCACGGCTATGGGCCTGTCTGAATCGCTGTTTGGCGCGCGGCTTCTGCCCGTGGGGACGCTCTATGACCCTTTCATCAATCGTGGTCTCGATTCCCTGTTTTATGGCTGTTACCAGGATTCACGGTTCATGGTGGTGTCTACGCCATCGGGCATCACGCTTGCCCCGGAAGGCGGCGCGCACCAATCGGTCAACACGCCGTTAGTCGGCATGGGTCTTGGCAGACTAGCCTATTTCGAGCCGGCGTTTGTCGACGAGCTGGGGATTATTATGGCTTGGGGCTTTCGCCATATGCAGGCCGATGATGGCGGGTCGGTCTATTTGCGTCTTTCCACCCGGCAGTTGGATCAGGCTACACGCGATATTACGCGTGATTTGGTACGGAATGTGACAGCTGGGGCTTATTGGTTGAAACCGCCTGCCGCCGGCGCTGATGTCGTAATTGCCTATTGTGGTGCGGTTGCGCCGGAAGCCATCGCCGCCCATAAAGCGCTTTTAGAAGACGTACCGGGTGCAGGTCTACTGGCGATCACCTCACCAGACCGGCTGCATGAGGAGTGGATCAAGGCAAGCCGGACGCCGGGGGCTAGATCACACATCGAGACGCTATTAAAGCCGCTCGCCAACGACGCTGCCATCGTCACGGTGCTGGATGGTCATCCTGCGACCATGTCTTGGCTGGGTTCTGCGGGCCCGTATCGTGTTTCTGCGCTTGGCGTGGAGGGGTATGGCCAATCGGGCGATGTGGATGATCTGTACCGGGCACATGGGCTTGACGCGGATTCGATCTTGGATGCGGCGGCAGCGGTTTGCTTGGAGCGGCTGCGGTAAGGGAAAATTATCGATCCAACACTTTACGACAAAGCGTGTTCAGCGCTGCCACCCGGCGCGTTCCAATCCAGGCACTGTGTCAGCATCGCTTGGCCAGCCAATAGACAGTAGCGCGAGGAAACGCCAGTTCGCTAGTACTTCCAGGCTTTGAGTTGCGCCCACGGGGTCAATAATCCACACCCACCCTACACGCAAGCCTTCGGTGCGGACTGCCAGCCACAAGGTATGAATGGCGGAGGCGGTTTAATAGTTCAGCGTTTCCGGCATGTTTTGACAACCGAGGCCGTAGCTCTGTGTGATTGAGCCGTCGGTAAAAATGGCGAGTAGGATTGGTGCTTCTTGCAGGCCTGAAAGCTTGTAGTTTGCGTAGAGCGCAGCTTATTCATCTTTATAACCTTAGAGCGCACCTTAATAGCGGTCTTGAAGTTGTCTTACAATGCGTTGCGCTCATGGCTGGATGTGACCCGAATAAATCGCTAGGGCTGACTATTGCAGACAGAGGGCGCGAAGCAAGCAAGGTTCAGAAGTTTATCTAACAATGGATCCGGCACCGGATCGGCGTGAAATCGGCACACATCCCGATGCCAGCGGATCAGTTCGGTCAATTGGTCTCGGAAGACTTCATTGAACTTAGACTTCGAACCCTTTTTGTTCGGACCGGAATCTGGCAAAGCTTAGCTGCCGGCAACCGTCATGCCGTCAATGCGGAGCGTCGGCGCGTTCGTGGCGTAGCGGAATTCCAGATCATTTGCGGGCGTGAGGTTTAGGAACATATCCTTGAGGTTTCCGGCTACTGTCATTTCGCTGACTGGATAGGCAAGTTCACCTCCCTCGATCCAAAACCCGGATGCGCCTCGGCTATAATCGCCGGTGACGCCGTTAACGCCGAACCCCATCATGTCGGTTATATAAAGTCCACTCTCAATTTCCTCAATCAGGGCTTTGGGCGAAAGAGCGCCTGGTGTCATATGCAAATTGGTAGTGGATGGACCTGGTGGCGAGGAGGTTCCACGCGATGCGCGGCCATTGCTGGTAAGGCCCAACTGACGAGCGGAACGTAAATCCAAAACCCATTGCGTTAGCATCCCGTCTTCGATGAACGAAATGGGGTTGTTGGTCAGGCCTTCCGCATCGAACGGTTTGGACGACAATCCTCGGAGTCGGTGCGGATCGTCGATGATGGAGACGCTTTTGGGAAAAATTTTCTTGCCCATGCAATCTTTCAAGAAACTGGTTCCGCGTGCAATGGATACGCCGTTGATGGCGCCAGTAACATGGCGCACGATGCCATTTGAAACGCGTGGATCGTAGACCACAGGTACCTTCGCGCTTTTCGCTTTTTTGGGATTCAATCGTTCGATCGTGCGCTCGCCAGCTTTTTTCCCGATTATTTCGGGGTCTTGTAGATCACGGGCAAAAACCGTGGAAGAGTAATCATAGTCGCGCTCCATTTCAGTACCCTTACCAGCTAACACACAGGCACTGACACTAAATGACGAACTGCTATAGGCGCCGGCGAACCCGTTAGTGCCGGCGATTGCTACATGTGACTGGGTCCAGTCTGCCTCGGCTCCTTCGGAATTGGTGATGCCGTCCACCGCAAGAGCGGCGCCTTCGGCGGATTTCGCCCATTCGATCAGTGTTTCCGAGGCCGGTTCTGTTGGGTCGAATATTTCGAGATCGCTTGAATCGTTGGTCGATAAGACATCCGGGTCTGCCAATCCGCAAAATTCATCTTCTGGCACGGCACGCGCCATGGCGACGGCGCGTTCGGCCAGTTGACTCAGCGCTTCGGGTGATTGGTCAGACGAAGATACTATGGCTTGGCGTTTGCCGATTAACACGCGCAGGCCCAAATCTTCGCCTTCCGACCGCTCCAGCTTTTCGATCTTGCCGAGACGCTGGGCGTGGCCCAAGGAGATGTGGCGCACATGGACTGCATCTGCGGCGTCCGCGCCCAGGCCGGTCGCTTTTTTCAGCAACGTTTGTAAATGATCGAGTGCGTTTTCACTCATAAAATCGGATCCTTCCGTTACAGACCGCTAAAGACCGCCGCGCACACAGCTGACGACGCTTAAGATGACGATTAGCACCAAAGCGACGAAGCACAAAATTATTTGCCGCCTCCCGCGCGCCCAATCCTCGGCTGTCATGTGTTTTTTGGGTTCTTCATCTTCTTCCATGTCTTCGAGGCTGACTTCGTGAGGGAGACGTTTTTTTGCTAGCCGTTGCGCAAAGCCACGACTAACGGAGCGATAACTAGAATCCGCTTCTTTTGAGCGGCGTCGGATGCGGTGAATAATCCAGATAGCCACAATTATTAGAACGACCCACAGCCCTCGCTCAATATTCTCCGAATTTATTTCCATATGGACGCCCCGGAGCCGGGAAGGCCAAGCTCATCCCAAAGAGTATCGATTTTCTCAACTACGTCATCGCTCATGCGGATAGTACGGCCCCAGTCGCGCTTGGTTTCCGGTGGCCATTTGTCGGTGGCATCGAGGCCGATTTTGGATCCCAATCCAGGCAACGGGCTGGCGAAATCGAGATAATCGATGGGGGTATCCTCGATCACGGTGATGTCGCGCGCCGGGTCCATGCGTGTTGAGATTGCCCAAATCACATCTTCCCATTTGCGTGTATCGATATCTTCATCCACCACCACGACCCATTTCGTATAGGTGAATTGACGAAGATAAGACCAGACCGCCAGCATCACCCGCTTGGCGTGGCCCGGATAGGCTTTCTTGATAGCGACGACTGCAAGCCGATAGGAACAGGCCTCCGGCGGCAACCAGAAATCGGTAATTTCCGGGAATTGTTGTTGGAAGAGCGGAATAAAAACTTCGTTTAAGGCTTCGCCGAGCACACTCGGCTCGTCGGGAGGTCGACCGGTGAAGGTGGAATGATAGATCGGCTCTTTACGTCGGGTGATCGCTGAGATTGTTAAAACGGGAAACGGCTCTTGCGCGTTATAGTAGCCAGTATGATCACCGTAGGGGCCTTCCGGCGCGGTATCGCTGAGCGACACATGGCCTTCGAGAACGATCTCGGCGCTGGCAGGTACTTTCAGAGGCACCGTCTTGCAATCCACCAGTTCGATACGTTTGTTTTTTAATAATCCCGCAAATTGATATTCAGACAATGTGTCGGGCACCGGTGTAACGGCGGCCAGCAATGTCGCTGGGTCGGCGCCAATCACCGCGGCTACAGGAATCGGTTCCGATGCTACCCCTGCCCAACGTGCCGCATGTTGCGCGCCGCCGCGATGTTCAAGCCAGCGCATTAAGGTGGTTTTTTTACCAGTCACCTGCATGCGGTAGATGCCGAGATTAAAGCCATCCGCTTTGTTCCTGTCCGGGTCCGGCCCTCGGGTGACTACAAGCGGAAAGGTGATGAGCGGTGCCGGTTCGTTGGGCCAACAGGTTTGGATGGGCAATTGCTCCAAATCGATGTCGTTACCTTGGAGTACGACTTCATGGCACGGGGCGGATTTAATCGTCTTGGGCCGCATTGCCAAGACGGTTTTGAGCAACGGTAACTTTTCGAGCGCGGCTCCGAGACCGTCCGGCGGCTCCGGCTGACGCAGGAAGGCCAGGGTCTCGCCGACTGCGCGCAATTGGTTTGGCATCCGGTCCATGCCGCGGGCAACGCGTTCCACTGTGCCGAACAAATTAACAAGCACTGGCATGTCGTAAGGCGTGCCATCGTCGCGGACGGGGTTTTCAAAAAGAACGGCCGGTCCTTTTTCCGCTAGTAAGCGTGTTTGAATTTCCGTCATTTCCAGATTGGGCGATACCGGTGCGGAAACCCGTTTAAGGTCGCCCGAATTCTCCAGGGCGGCGATGAAATCTCTCAGTGAGGCATAAGACATGGGGCGCAAATTAGAGCAATTTTCAAGGGAACGAAATAACTCTCGGTAACGAATTTTGTTTGCAGAGGCGTAAAGCTCGGTGTAGCGAAGTGGGGAAGAGGATTGCCATGATAACCACTGATGAAAAAGAAGCCTTGTTGAACCGGGCGCGCGATTACCCTTATTGGGCGCCGTCGCAATCCTACGTCTGGGACCCGGACGACGATCCGCGCGATTTGCAGCCTTTTGATCCTGAACTGACCGAAGGCCGTTGGCCGGTGCTGGCGGTTGGCTCCAACCGTTCACCGGAGCAGTTGGCACGCAAATATAACGGCACGGGCTGTGAACCGTTGGTGGTGCAGTATGGAAGACTAGTAGACTTCGATGTGGTCTACGCCGCCCATATCAGCAAGTACGGCGCCGTTCCCGCCATGTTGCAACACGCACCGGGCGTTCACGTGAAACTGGCGGTTACCTGGCTGGACGATGATCAATTGCAGGTCATGCATGAAACCGAGGGGAATTATCATTTCGGTGAGATTGAACAAATAAGCCTCACCTTGGAACGAGGCGATGCGCTAGATTCAGCCTATCTCTATGTGGGTCGCCAAGGCAGCCTGACCATCGATGAAAAGGCGACGGGCCTGGAGGCAATTATCGCTCATAATCGCCCCTATAATAGCGCCACAACCGCCGACATGTTGGAGGTTTTGCGCAAGAAATTGGGTGCCGCTGAAGACCCGGACACATTCATCAACAGACTCGTTACTGACGAAGTATATCGCCACGCAATCATCGGCATTATCGGCGCAAAAGCAGTGCCATTCGCCTACCCGGTCAATATCATCCAAGCGGATTTGGGGACGGTTTAGCCCTCCATCCGCCATACTTGTGCGTTCAACAAATCCGTATCTTCCAAATGCGTCTTGGTTTTGACGCTATATCTGGCGAGTTGCTCTAGCCCTTCTTTAGGCAGGTAAAGGCGTCTCGGGTCGCCGATAAACACGCCGGTGTTGGATTTGGCGAGCGCTCGCAACCATTTGGTAATCGCACCTGACATGGGTTGTTCGTAGCAGACGTCGGCGGCGAGGACCGTCTCCCAACCCTTATCTATGCCGGTTAGATCTTCATCGGTGATGTCGATCTCCACGCCGTTTGCTGCGGCATTCACTTCTAAGGCGGCGATAGCGTATTCGTCGATGTCGCTGGCGGTAACTTTTGTTGCTCCCATTTTGGCCGCTGCGATGGCGGCGATGCCGCTGCCCGAGCCGAAATCGAGGACGGTTTTGCCGCGGACAATCTCAGGGTTGTCGACGATATAACGCGCCAATGCTTGTCCGCCTGCCCAGGCGAAGGCCCAAAAGGGCGGCGGCAGACCCATATCGTCCAGTTGGTCGGACGTCTTGTGCCAGAGCGGGTAATCCTCACTGGCGAGGTGTAGTTTTATCTCAGGCACCAAGGGCGGTGGTTCGAGTGCGGTATTGGTGCGGATGAAGTCAGATTTATTTTCCATCCGTTTTTTTAGAATGGTCGACCAATGAGGATGGCCCCGAGCAACCACACCCCAATCCATGCGTTAGATTTGAAATGGTAGAGGCAGTCCTGTGGGTTGTCTAAATCCACCTGACGGACCTGGGTAAAAAGCAGCGTGGTAGGGAACAACAAGGCGATAAAATAAACTAGGTTGAGATGCAGCATTACACCTGCGACGGCAAAACAAATCATGGTACAGGTGTAAAAAACACCAATCCAAATTTTGCTCCTATCGCCGAACTTCAGCGCCGTCGATTTAACGCCGACCATTGCGTCATCTTCCTTGTCCTGGTGGGCATAAATCGTGTCGTAGCCCAGCGTCCAGAAAAAGGCCCCGGCATAGAGAACGAGCACGGCCGGGTCGAGAGCGTCTGTGATCGTGGCATACCCCAGCAGAACGCCCCAGTTGAAGGTGAGCCCCAGAAAGGCCTGCGGCCAATAGGTTATGCGTTTCATTAGCGGGTACAGGGCAACCAGTGCCAAGGATGAGACCGCAAGCAGTTTCGTAAAGTCGTTGAGTGCCAGCAAGATGAGCGCAGATAAAGTTAAAAGCAGAACCAGGAAAACGATGGCATGTCTCAGCCTCAATCGCCCGATGGCCAGTGGCCGGGTTGCGGTGCGCGCGACTTTGGCATCAATGTCACGGTCTAGAATATCGTTCCACGTGCAGCCTGCGCCACGCATGAGAAAGGAACCGATTAAGAATAGCAGCGCTAACTTGGCTATTTCATGGAGTGACGCGCCGACGATCGATGTGAACGCAAGGCCTAAGCCCCACCAACAGGGAATCGCTAGCAGCCAAACACCAATAGGACGGTCGATCCGGGCGAGCCTGAAATAAGGCTGCAGTGCCTCGGGTACCTTGCGGTCAATCCAATCGCCTTGGGCAATGTCACTAGAATCGTTCATGTCGATTATACTGCGATGGTTCCGTTTCGATCTCAAGAATGCTCGCTCGCACTTTCTGAGAATTGATGGCAAGTTGTGGTGATGAAAATCTTTGGGTGATAATTGCTCTGCTTATTGGGTTAGCCCAGTTCGACATAGCGTGCGCAGCAGATCAATAGAGAAATTACTACTTGACCGGAATGGGAATGATTGTTGCAGCCAATGGGTAACCGCAGGATTTATAGAGACGCCTTAGGCAATGCAAATTGAATCTTGGTTGCTTGGCTGTTTAGCGGAGACTAATGTTTGACAGTCCAATTCTGGCGATGTGACTGGGGTATGAAATTGGACGAAATCTCTGAATAGATAGTCAAGTGCTATAGGCCAAGTTAGGGAGACTGTGTTAGCGAGAGGGCTAGGAATTTGGCGTTGGGATTTTACGAACCTCTAAAACCCAACAAGATGGGCGAATAATGCTATGGCAAGAGCGCAGCCACGTTTGTTTGTGGAAGATAGTTTGGGTGTAGGCCTGAATGTTAATTTGGGCAATGCGCATGCCCATTATTTAAAGAATGTCTTGCGTTTGAAAGTAGCTGCTGAGGTTGCCTTGTTTAATGGTCGCGATGGCGAGTGGCATGGTAAACTTAAATCAATCAGAAAGTCTGGGGTGATAGTTAATCTCGTGGAAATGGTTTATCCGCAGCCGTACGACGTCGGGCCGGCATTGATGTTCGCGCCTGTGAGGCGAGGGCCTATGGAAATAATGGTGCAAAAAGCAACAGAACTGGGTGTAACGCATTTGCAGCCGATGATCACCGAATTTACAGATGTTGAGCGCTTTAACGTGGATCGAATGCGCGTCACTGCAATTGAAGCGGCCGAGCAATGCGGAAGAATGAGCGTACCATTGATTGAAGAGCCGCAGCCGATGAATGAGATTTTGGCGCAATGGCCTAACGGGCGTCGCCTTTTATTTGCCGCTGAATCCGGCTCTGTTCGCCCAATTTCCGAGGTGCTTGGGGGATTTAAAGATCATTCTACACCGGATCAGTGGACTATTGGAGTTGGCCCAGTCGGTGGTTTTAGTCCTGCAGAACATGTATTATTGCGCAATTTGCCATTTGTTGTTGCTGTTGGGCTTGGGCCTAGATTGCTAAAGGCGGAAACTGCCGCTCTGGCGGCGTTGAGTTGTTGGCAGTCTGTTTTGGGCGATTGGGAGAATCGCCCCATTGACAGAATTCATCAATAGCTTAGGTACAAGTGCGGATTTTACCTGATTTGAAAGCTTCAATATAAATGGACGCAATAACGTCACCCGGTGAGCCATTGACCGATAAAAGGACGCTTACCGATTATCTATTCCAGGGCGTGAAGGCGCGTGACGCTTGGCGGATCGGCACAGAGCATGAAAAGTTTGCCTATCGGTTGTCTGATTTTACGCCATTGGCCTACGATACTAATCCTGGTATCCGGCAAATTTTGGAGGGTCTAAAACGCTTTGGCTGGGATTCGATTTTGGAAGGCAGCAATATTATTGCGCTCAAGAAAGCAGACGGCTCTTCGGTGACCTTGGAGCCTGGCGGTCAATTTGAGCTCTCCGGCGCACCAGTTAAAACTATTCACAATACCTGCGATGAGGTGCACTCCCATCTGGCAGAAGTGAAAGAAATTTGTCAGGAAATTGGCGCGGGGATGATTGGTATAGGTTTCATACCACAATGGCGACGCGATGACATCCATTGGATGCCAAAGGGCCGTTATAAGATTATGCGGGAATACATGCCAAAAAAAGGGAGGCTCGGACACGATATGATGTTGCGCACCTCGACGGTACAGGTCAATCTAGATTTCGACTCCGAATCGGATATGGTGCAGAAAATGCGGATTGCTATGGCATTGCAGCCCGTTGCTACTGCATTATTCGCAAACTCGCCTTTTACAGAAGGCAAACCTAACGGTTTTTTGAGCTATCGAAGTCATACATGGACTGATACTGACCCAGATCGAAGTGGCATGTTGCCGTTTGTGTTTGATGATGATTTCGGTTTTGAGCGATGGGTCGATTATGTGTTGGACGTGCCCATGTATTTTGCTTATCGGGATGGCGATTATCTCGATGTGTCAGGTCGTTCTTTCCGTGATTTTATGAGTGGCAAGCTGGAAGGCTTTGAAGGCCAATATCCTAGCTTGCGCGACTGGGAAGATCACATGACTACGCCGTTCCCAGAAGTTCGTCTCAAACATTTCATTGAAATGCGTGGCGCGGACGATGGACCGTGGAGCCGGCTTTGTGCGCTTCCTGCGCTTTGGGTGGGGCTTCTTTATGATAGTGTTGCGCAAGATGCAGCATGGGAACTAATAAAGGATTGGACCGTTGACGAAATGCAGGCGCTTCGTGACAACGTGCCAAGAATGGCTCTGAAGACGCCTTTTCGGGGCGGAATCCTTCAGGATATTGCAAAGCAGGCCGTTACAATTGCGTATGATGGATTGAAGAGACGCGCGGTGCCAGGTGGGAAGAGTGCAGACGAGACACAATTTATAGAGACACTTAGAGAAATTGCAGATAGCGGAATTTCGCCAGCTGAACGCCTGCTTGAGAGTTTTGAGAAAGAATGGGATGGCGATATTCGTAGGGTATATGAGGAGACCGCGTATTGAGGACGATGTTTGCAATTCTATTGCACGGTTACCTTAGCGCCTGATGTTTTTACAGTTCGCTTAATATGGACCGGCTCACCATTGTCGGCGGTACCCCAATATTCGATGGTAATGTTATCCTTATTTAGGATAGTCGTGACTTTGTGATTAGGCTGCGTTAGGACTTTACCAGCTTCAACGCGATATCGAACTGCAGATTCCACGCAATTTTTGCCATTTTCAACGCACACCTTGCCCCGAGTCAGGGTCACGCCTATACCACCGGATTCTATATAATTTCGACTTTGATAATAAGTTTTTCGGCCCTGCTCGACCACAAAACGAAAGGATGAGAGGTCGAGTTTGAGTTCTGGTCGAGTGCTCGGGCTTTGTTGTCTGCTTGTTTCTTGTTCTTCACAGGCTGCCAAAAGTAACAAAGCGACTGTGCAACAGTATTTTGTTGCTGAATTTGGTATCATTTTAGGTCGCCGTTCCGCCAACTGTAAGGCCATCAAGCCGCATGGTTGGCTGACCGACGCCGACTGGGACACTTTGACCGTACTTACCGCAGGTGCCCACGCCAGGGTCTAATTCCATATCATTTCCGATCATTGATACTTTCGTAAGCGCGTCCGGTCCGTTACCGATGAGTGTCGCGCCTTTTACCGGGGGCCCTTTTTCCCCATTCTCTATTTGATAAGCCTCGGTGCAACTGAAAACAAACTTTCCACTGGTGATATCCACTTGACCGCCACCGAAATTGACTGCGTATAAACCGTTGTCGACGGACGCGAGAATTTCCCCGGGGTCTTTGTCGCCGGCTAGCATGTATGTGTTTGTCATGCGCGGCATGGGGGCGTGAGCGTAGGATTGCCGCCGACCATTTCCGGTAGCTGTCATGCCCATAAGCCGGGCATTCATGCGATCCTGGATGTACCCTGTCAAAATGCCATCTTCGATGAGCGTTGTTGCCGCAGGTGCGGTTCCTTCGTCGTCAATAGTGATAGAGCCGCGTCGGTCGGCAATTGTACCGTCATCAACCACTGTGACGCCGGGGCTGGCCACCCTTTCTCCCATTAAATCTGCGAAAGCCGATGTTTTTTTGCGATTAAAATCACCCTCTAGCCCATGACCGATTGCTTCATGCAATAAGATGCCAGGCCAGCCGGGGCCCAGTACTACGGTCATTTCACCGGCAGGGGCGGGTTTGGAGTCCAAATTCACCAATGCTTGACGATACGCTTCATCGGTTTGAGCTTTCCACGAACTTGGATCAAAAAAGGTTTGGTAACTGGAGCGCCCCCCCGTGCCATAGCTTCCGGTTTCCATGCGATCTCCATCCGCGACAACGATAGAGATGTTGACCCTGACCAAAGGACGAATGTCGGCGCTGCGGGCACCATCGGGTCGAATGATCTGCACAGCCTGCCACTCGCCAGCGATTGAAGCCATAACCTGCGAAACTCTGTTATCTAGGCTTCGAGCATAGGCGTCGATTTCCGTTAGTAAATTAATCTTACCGTCGAAATCAAATTCGCTAAGCGGGTTTGCATCAGAGTAAAGGTTTTGGTTGGTGACTGCTGGTCCCTCGGCCCATTTGCCGCTTCTGCCCGCCGATACCGCTTGCACGGCATTAGCGGACCGTTTGATTGCATCTTCCGAAATTTCGGAAGAATGGGCGTATCCCGTTGCGTCGCCGGAAACTGCGCGCAGTCCAAATCCTTGTACTGTGTCGAAGTTGGCACTTTTTACCTTGCCGTCGTCGAACGCAATACTCTCGGACTGACAATATTCGAGAAATAGCTCACCATCATCCGCGTTGTGCAGGGTCTCGCGGACGAGCGCTTCCGTGCGCGCCTGATCAAGGCCTACACGATTGAAGAATAGGTCGTTTGTTGTGGAAAGATGATCCATAGTTGTCTTGCCGTTTTCCAATTGTATGCCTCCCCCCTCATTAAAAAATAAGACGAAGACTTCGACTGATCATAGAGCCCTTTGAGCGGATAATTAAGTTGTTTTGAATAAATCTAATAAGTGTACCTTTTAGTCAATGACGAGTTTATCTAAACACTTCACTTTGCCCGGAAATTTTGCGACATAGTGTCACGCGCGATAGGATGGCTTATCACCCAATGCTATATAGAGACTGTGGAAATTTAATGGCAGCTGGGCTTTTCTTTCGGCTACCAAATCCAATGGGCGACAACGAATTTTATCGTTAAAATGCTGGGGGGAGGAAAAAACGTGAAACGGATTTTAGCTGTATTTGCAGCTCTAGATATAACGTTGCTTTCATCAGCGTTGCTGGCTGCCGAAAGTCCAAAAGTAGGTCCGCAGCCATGGCAGTTGGGGCTACAGCCGTCAGCATCTCCGACAATGGATTTTATCGTGTCCTTCCATGATTGGCTGGTCATTTTAATTACGGGGATTTCCCTTTTTGTTTTGGCATTATTACTCTTTGTCGCTTATCGGTTCAGAGAGTCAAAAAATCCAACGCCATCGAAAACAACGCATCATTCTCTTCTCGAAGTGGCGTGGACCGCGATACCAATACTAATTTTAGTTGTTATAGCCATCCCGTCCTTCAAATTGCTTTACTTCGCAGACCGTGTCGAAAAAGCTGATATGACACTGAAAATTATCGGCAATCAGTGGAACTGGACATATCAATATCCTGATCATGGAAATTTTGAGTTTACAGCTTCAATGCTGCAGGGAGAGGAGCTGAGAGAAGCAAAAAAGGCGGAGGCGGCGAAGAATTCGGGTCGGCCAATACTGCGGCAGTTAAGCACAGATAATCCGGTAGTTTTGCCGGTTGGTAAGAAAATTCGTTTAATAATGACCGCGACTGACGTGTTGCACGCATGGGGAGTTTCGCCGTTAGGTGTTCGATTGGACACGGTGCCAGGTCGTTTGAACGAGACCTGGGTAGAAATTAAAAAGCCGGGCGTATATTACGGTTATTGCTCAGAGCTTTGCGGTGCCGGACACGCCTATATGCCGATTGAGTTGCATGCGGTCAGCCCATCGAAGTTCAATGAGTGGGCGGCTTCAAAGAAAAAATCAGCTGGACTTGATCGTCCGTCAAAACCAGTTGTTGCGACACCGGATTCATTAGAACTTGCGCGTTCATCGCAATAATCGCTAGTAGGTAAGGGAAGAACCATGGCCGAAGCACATACAGCCGACGCACACGGAGACGATCATCACGATGATAATCCAACCGGATGGCGGCGGTTCGTTTATTCCACGAATCATAAAGACATTGGCACGATGTATCTCGTGTTCGCTATCTTGGCTGGCCTGATCGGCGGTGCCTTTTCCGTGTATATGAGGATGGAGCTTCAGGACCCTGGCGTTCAGTTCATGACCAATGAAGATGGTTCACCAGATGGACATCTCTGGAATATGTTCATTACCGCTCATGGTTTGATAATGGTGTTTTTTGTGGTCATGCCAGCATTGATCGGCGGGTTTGGTAACTGGATTGTACCCCTGATGATTGGTGCCCCTGACATGGCGTTTCCACGTATGAACAATATCAGTTTCTGGCTATTGCCGCCGGCCTTTCTTTTGCTTTTGGGCTCTGCGTTGCTTGGCGGCGGTGCTGGGACTGGCTGGACAATCTATCCACCCTTATCGAGTACACCCGGCCATGATGGTCCGGCAGTGGATATGGCGATTTTTGCGCTCCATGTGGCGGGCGCATCTTCTATCCTCGGTGCAATTAATTTTATCACTACCATTTTTAATATGCGTGCTCCGGGTATGACACTCCACAAAATGCCGCTTTTCGTTTGGTCCACGTTGGTCACTGCGTTCTTATTACTGCTGGCCTTGCCAGTCTTAGCTGGCGCGATCACTATGTTGCTGACTGACCGTAATTTCGGCACTAATTTCTTTCGTCCTGAGGGCGGCGGCGACCCAATTTTATTTCAGCACCTCTTCTGGTTCTTCGGGCATCCGGAGGTGTATATCATGATTTTACCCGGTTTCGGTATCGTCAGTCATGTGGTGGCTACTTTTTCAAAAAAGCCAGTATTCGGGTACCTCGGCATGGCTTACGCAATGGTAGCAATAGGATTCATCGGGTTCATCGTTTGGGCGCATCACATGTATACAGTGGGTATGGATGTAGATACCCGAGCTTATTTCGTCGCAGCGACCATGGTCATTGCGGTGCCGACGGGCATTAAAATATTTAGTTGGATAGCCACTATGTGGGGTGGGTCTATTCGCTTTGATACGCCCATGCTTTTTGCTGTTGGCTTCATTTTTTTGTTTACAGTTGGCGGTGTGACTGGGGTGGTTCTCGCGAACGCTGGCGTGGATTTGGTCCTGCACGATACTTATTACGTAGTCGCGCATTTTCATTATGTGTTATCGCTTGGGGCGGTCTTCACCATTTTCTGCGGTCTCTATTATTGGCTCGGCAAGATGTGTGGGCGTCAGTATCCGGAATGGGCCGGTAAATTCCATTTCTGGACGACCTTTATCGGCGTTAATATCACTTTCTTCCCTCAACATTTCTTGGGGCTCGCGGGTATGCCACGACGTTATATTGACTATCCCGACGCTTTAGCGGGCTGGAACGCGGTATCTTCTTACGGGGCCTATATGTCATTTGCCTCGACTTTATTCTTCATTTGTATGTTGATCTATACGGTGAAGTGGGGCCGAAAAGTGGGTGAAAATTATTGGGGCGAAGGGGCAACCACACTCGAATGGACGTTGCCGTCGCCGCCTGACTTCCATAGCTATCACGAACTACCGCAAATTAAATAACGGCAGGGTTTGGGGGCATACGTGGCTGACACTGCCTACCATATAAATTCGACGGGTAGCGCTGAAATAATTAGCGCTGAACCTGCGGATTATATTCAGCTTTTGAAGCCGCGCGTTATGTCGCTTGTCGTTTTTTCTGGTCTTGCTGGTCTGTTAGTGGCGCCAGGCACGCTCCATCCAATATTGGCGGTTGTCGCAGTACTTTGCATTGCTGTAGGTGCAGGCGCGTCCGGTGCTATTAATATGTGGTATGATCGCGATATTGATGCGGTGATGGAACGGACCCAAAAGCGTCCTATCCCGATGGGTCGCATGATTCCGGGCGATGCTTTGGGGTTTGGGATTGTCCTGGCAATTGGCTCAGTCACTGTGATGGGTCTGGCCGTAAATATTGTGGCCGCGTCCCTTTTGGCGCTGGCAATACTTTTTTATGTTTTCGTTTACACTGTTTGGCTGAAGAGGCGCACACCACAGAATATTGTGATTGGTGGCGCCTCCGGCGCGTTTCCACCGATGATTGGTTGGGCCGCAGTAACAGGAAGTGTGGGTTTTGAGTCGCTTGTCTTGTTTGCGATGATTTTCTTTTGGACACCACCGCATTTCTGGGCGTTGGCCCTCTATCGCTCAGATGACTATGAAAAAGCAGGTGTGCCGATGTTACCAGTAGTCGCCGGTCAACGCGAAACCAAACGTCAAATGTTATTTTACACCCTTTTGCTGCTGCCTCTTGCGTTGGCACCGACATTTATGGGGATTGCCGGGTGGTTGTATGGGGGCGTGGCCGCTGTCATGGGGGTGCTGTTTTGTATGGCGGCTCTGGCCGTCTGGTATGATAAAGGCGACCGCGCACCTAAACGCATGTTCGGCTTTTCAATATTCTACTTATTTATTCTGTTTGCGCTGATGATTGCTGACCGTACTGTCGGTGGCGGCATTTGAGGCATGGCTATTGGATTTAACGATGACTGAAGAACCCGATAACGTAAAAGGTAAGGCCGGTTTTAATAGGCTTGCTGAAATGAAGCGCCGCCAGCGATCAAAGAACTTGGCACTTGCGGGTGTTTTGGTGGGGCTCGCGGTTCTGTTCTATCTGGTTGCCATCGCACGTATGGGCGGGATGTGACGGATGCCGGATAGTTTGAGAGTAAAAAACAGACGGATCCTTTTAGCGCTTACCGTTATCGTGGCCGGTATGATTGGTATGTCTTATGCGGCAGTTCCGCTGTACGATTTGTTTTGCCGAGTTACCGGCTTTGGCGGCACAACACAAGTAGCGAGTGCTCCAAGCGCGAAGACTGCAGATCGTATTATAAAAATTCGCTTTGATGCTAGCTTGAGCAACTCAATGCCGTGGAAGTTTCAGCCGGTACAACGAGAAATGAGTTTGCGGGTGGGCAAGACGGGCATTGCTTTTTATCGCGCTGAGAATCAATCTGAACAAACCTTGGTAGGAACGGCAACCTTCAATGTCACTCCTCTTAAAGCCGGCATCTATTTTAGTAAAATTGATTGCTTCTGCTTCAAGGAGCAACAACTAAAATCCGGTGAAAAGGTTGATATGCCGGTCACATTTTTTGTTGACCCTGAGATTATGATGGATCGGAATTTAGATGATGTAGATACTATAACCTTGTCTTATACTTTTTTCGAAACTGCTGGATCTTTGAGCGCTGTGGAGAATACCGTTAAGACTGTAAATTAATTTAATGAATTGCCCCTTGGGGTGATGGTAATAAGACCGAAAAAGGAGAGGTCAGCCATGAGTGCCGATGCACACCACGAACAACCCCACGATTATCATTTAGTGGATCCAAGCCCTTGGCCAGCTGCTGGCGCTGCTGCTGCGTTTATATTGTTTTTCGGGCTTATTCTATACATGCACCCAAGCACTTTTGGCGATGGTCTTGAAAAAACAATTACTAGCTTTGGGTTTTGGATATTTATGCCCGGCTTGCTAATGGTCATGGCGACTATGTGGGTTTGGTGGCGCGATGTGATTCGCGAATCAAATGTTGAAGGGCATCACACGCCTGTTGTGCAGCTAGGCCTACGTTACGGAATGATGTTGTTTATAGCCTCGGAAATTATGTTCTTCGCAGCATTTTTCTGGGCTTTTTTCGATGCCAGTCTTTATGCGGGTGAAGCTCAGCAAGTAGCGCGTACAGCGGCGACGGGCGGCGTATGGCCACCGAAAGGTATTGAGACTTTCGATGCCTTCGATATACCGTTCATGAATACGCTGATTTTACTGTTGTCTGGCTGCACTGTGACCTGGGCTCATCACGCGTTGCGTGAGAATAATCAAAAAGATTTGGTAAGAGGCTTGGGCTACACTATCGTTCTCGGTATCGCTTTTACTGCTTTGCAGGCTTACGAATATGTTCATGCAAGCTTTACGATAGGTAGCGGAATTTACGGTTCAACTTTTTACTTGGCGACAGGCTTCCACGGCTTCCATGTAATCGTAGGTACAATTTTCTTAACGGTGTGTTATTTTCGTGCGCGTGGAGGTCAATTCAAGCCCGATCATCATTTCGGCCTCGAAGCGGCAGCCTGGTACTGGCACTTTGTTGACGTGGTCTGGCTATTCCTGTTCTGCTGTGTTTATTGGTGGGGTGGCTGATCGTCTCGGGTTTGACCGGCCGGCTTTCTGTATCCTGTTTTCTGTAGGATTGTGTTGCCGATACCCTAGATGCCGTATCGGCAAGCGTTATAACCGTTCTTTAGTCGTGTCTGATATTTATAAATTTTGTCATCTAGCTTTGAAAGCCGGGGCAAGCGGGGACAGGTTGGCGATGTTCGTTATGTTTATCATCGCGCCGATCGCCGCTGGATTGGCATTGTGGATTGGTTTGGTTTTTCTTCTGCCGTTGTGAGTGCGTATGGTCTTGCTGATACCGTTTATTCTCGATGGATCGGATATGTTGCTGCGTCCCTTTAAGTCCATTTTGATTGCGCTGCTATATCATCTCAATGCTGACGATAGCTGCCTTGATACGTTTAGTGAAGAGGATTAACTAATGGCCTTCCGTCCTAAATTAGTGCCAACCCTATTTACCATACCCGCTTTGATTGCGCTGTTGGCGCTGGGCTCTTGGCAGGTACAGCGGTTGTATTGGAAAGACGCGCTGATAGATAAGTTACAGTCTCGATCCAGTGCCGCCGCAACCGAGTTGCCTGTTGATCCAGGAGACCTAGATGCGCTCGAATATAAACGTGTTTCGACAGTGGGTCGGTTCGATCATGCTAATGAATTTCATCTGGTCAATCGGTCGTTGAACGGCAACCCCGGTGTTCACATTATTACGCCATTGATTCGCGCTGATGGTGATGCTGCTCTTTTGGTAAACCGCGGCTGGGTGCCGTTTGATAAGAAATTGTCATCTCAAAGAGCAAGCGGCCAAATCAAGGGGCTCGTTAAGGTGGAGGGAATTGTCCGGCTCGTGAAAGGTCCGGGACTATTTACACCCAAAAATGAACCGAAGAAAAATTTTTGGTTTTTCATCGACCCACTTAGCATGGCACGGCTTGCTAAGCTTTCTGTTGAGCCTCGGTACTACTTGGTGGATGGGAATAAAGCCGTACCGGGCGGGTTTCCTATCGGGCGCCAATGGACGCTGAAAATTCGAAACGATCATCTACAATACGCTATCACTTGGTACGCGCTGACAATTGCTCTTTTGGCTATATACGTATTGTACCATAGAAGGCCGGAGTAAATAGTGATCGACGTGAGTGACGCTTATGAGTCGTTAGAGCGGCGCTTCCGGCGCCTTGATATTTTGAAGCAAGCCGAGGGAATTCTCCATTGGGATCAATCAGTTTTCATGCCGTCGAAGGGGGCTTCGGCGCGTGGCGCGCAACTCGCCGAACTCAAGGTGATCGGCCACGAAATTATTACCGATCCTGAAATAGAGTGTCTTTTAGGCGAAGTTGATCCGACAGCGCTGGACTCCTGGCAGCAGGCGAATGTCCGGGAAATGCGCCGTATTTGGGCGGATGCTAACGCTGTGCCCGCAGATTTAGTTGTGGCGCATAGTAAAGCTTGCACGGCATGTGAAGCGGTTTGGCGCGAGGCGCGAGCAAACAATGACTTTGCATCTGTGTTGCCGACCCTTGAAGAGGTGTTAAGACTAACGCGGGAAATAGGCGAGGTTAAGGCATCTTTCCTAAAGTTGAGTCTTTATGATGCGCTATTAGAAAAATACGCACCAGGTATGCGCATCGATGACATCACGCTAGTTTTGAACGATTATGCCGACTTTCTGCCCTCATTCTTAGACCGTGTGTTGGAACGTCAGGAAAGGGAACATCCGGTCCTTGCGCCGATGGGGCCATTCCCGGTCGATAGGCAGCGGAAGTTGATGCGTCAGTTAGCCGAAACAGTGGGGTTGGATTTCCAATCGGCCCGTCTTGATGAAAGTTTGCACCCATTCTCCGGCGGTATACCAGAAGATAGTCGTATTACTACGCGCTATGACGAAGATGATTTTGCCGACGCTATGATGGCGGTGCTGCATGAGACTGGGCATGCGATGTATGAGCGAGGGCGCCCGGCTGCGTGGCGGGGGCAACCGGTGGGCCACTCTCGAGGCATGGTTATCCATGAGAGTCAGTCTCTATTGGTTGAAATGCAGGTATGCCGGTCGCAAGAATTCATTGGCTGGGCTGCGCCAATGTTGAAGGCTAGTCTTTCCGGTGAAGGCCCAGCATGGGAGTCAAAGAATTTGTATCGCCGAGCAATTCATGTGAACCCAGGCTTTATCCGTGTTGATGCAGACGAAATAACATACCCGGCGCATATCATTTTGCGAACGAGGTTGGAACAGGCCATGTTATGCGGCGATTTAGTGCTAAGGGATTTGCCGGGTGCTTGGAATGATACTATGCAAGAGTTGCTGGGCATCACACCGTCTGAAGATCGGTGTGGTTGCTTGCAAGATATCCATTGGTATGATGGAGCTTGGGGATATTTCCCTTCCTATACATTGGGCGCCATAGCAGCAGCACAAATTTTCGAAACCGCCCAAACGGCCAATTCTGATATTTTGCCGTCAATCGCGGATGGTAATTTTAAACCGTTGATGGATTGGTTGCTGAAGAACATACATAGTTTGGGCTGTCTGTATACAGCAGATGAATTGTTGGAGCACGCGACTGGTCGACCGCTCGACCCAACATCTTTTAAGGCGCATCTGCAAAAAAGGTATCTATGCTGATGTGGGAAATTAGCGCTATCGTTATTGTCGCTCTCACATTTCTGTTGGCAGGGTTTACGAAAGGTGTGGTCGGTTTGGGTTTGCCGACGGTCTCGCTGGCATTATTAACGGTGTTCTTTGGCCTTAGGGAAGCCGTGGTGTTAATGCTGATTCCCTCCTTCATGACTAATGTCTGGCAGGCACTAGACGGTCCCCATTTTCGCAATGTAATAAGTCGGTTTTGGCCCTTATTGTTGGTAGGGTTTTTAGGAACATGGGCGACTGCGGGCTTAATCGCGAAGGCAGATGCCACGCTGCTAACAGCTATTTTGGGTGCGTCTATTATCATTTACGCGGCTTTCGGCCTGTCGCCGATGAAAATTCCAAACCCAAAAGCGCAAGAGCGCTGGTTGTCGCCTTTGGTCGGTGGTCTTACCGGTGCACTCACTGGATTAACAGGGTCGTTCGTCGTGCCCTCGGTATTGTATTTTCAATCGCTTCAGCTGCCGCGTGAGTATCTCATTCAGGTCATGGGCACGTGGTTTTCCGTGGCCACGTTCGCTTTGGGCATGGCATTAGGGTGGCAAAGCTTGCTGCCGCTTGATCAAGGCATTATATCGGCCGGGGCTCTTATACCTGCTGTTGGTGGCTTGGTTCTCGGGCAAATGGTCCGCCGCCGCTTGTCGGAACAGGCCTTCCGGAAGGTTTTCTTTGTTTCTTTGCTAGTACTTGGTCTGTATATCGCTGGCGTTGCGTTTATGTAAGGTCTACTTGCTCCGGAAGCGCGTCGCGATTAGGGTATCGCCTTCTTAATTCGGGGAGGGCGCATTTTGCACTATATCAGCACCAGAGGTGAGGCACCGGCTCTCGCATTCGATGATGTTCTGCTTACAGGGCTCGCTCGTGATGGAGGCCTCTATGTACCCGAGAGCTGGCCGCAATTTTCCGTTGCTGATTTGGAAGCGATGCGCGCCTTTTCTTATTCGGATTTGGCCTGCCGCATTATGACGCCGTTTCTTGGTGGTACGATTCCGGAAGAGGACTTCGCGGAAATGGTCGCTGAAGCCTATGCATCTTTTGAATCCGAAGACGTTGTGCCCATGGTTGATATGGGTGACGGCCAATGGCTGATGGAACTCTTTCATGGACCCACCCTAGCTTTTAAGGATGTAGCGTTACAATTGCTGGGTAGGCTGTTTGATCACGTCCTCCAAAAGCGCGGCGAGCGGGTCACTATTGTGGGGGCTACGTCAGGAGATACTGGGTCCGCGGCTATTGAAGCCTGCAAGGACCGTGAGGCAATAGATATCTTCATGCTGTATCCGTTTGGCCGTGTTTCTGAAGTCCAACAGCGGCAAATGACTACCGTAACTTCCACAAATGTCCATAACGTTGCCATCGAGGGGACGTTCGATGATTGTCAGGATTTGGTGAAGGCTTGTTTCAATGACCTTCCATTCCGTGATGAGGTGAATCTATCGGCAGTGAATTCGATCAATTGGGCGCGTATTATGGCGCAGATCGTTTATTACTTCCGCGCTGGATTAATGTTGGGCGCACCGGAGAAAAGTATCGGCTTCACAGTGCCAACAGGAAATTTCGGCAATATATATGCCGGATATGCGGCCCATTTGATGGGCCTGTCTGTGGAGCAATTCGTCGTGGCCTCGAACCGGAACGATATCTTATTCCGCTTTTTCGAAAAGAATGCCATGGAAATGGAGATGGTAGTTCCCACCTTATCACCCAGTATGGATATCCAGGTCTCAAGTAACTTTGAGCGGTTGCTATTCGACCTTTTAGATAGGGATGGGGCTAAAGTTTCTCACGCTATGACCAAGTTTCGCGATTCTGGTAAACTCACTATTGCTGAAACCGTTTGGGAAAAATCACGGGAACGATTTGATGCTTGCCGTATTGATGATGTAATTACAACTGAGGTTATTGATCGTGTCTATCGTGAATGTGGAATGCTGATTGACCCACATACTGCGGTCGCTATAGAGGCTGCGCAGGTGAAACGACGTAACCCCAGCCTGGAAATGGTTTCGCTTGCAACCGCGCATCCTGCGAAGTTTCCCGATGCGGTGAAAAACGCAACGGGTATCATGCCGGCACTACCAGTGCATTTAAGTGACCTGCTGGAGCGAGAAGAACGGTTCACTCTGCTATCTAACCAGCTTGATCTTTTGCAAGAATTTATTCGCTCACGGGTAAACAAATCATGACCGTCCGAATGACACTATTGGATAATGGTCTGCGTGTAGTGACCCATGAGATGGCGAGTGTAGAAAGTGCATCCCTTGGCATTTGGGTCGGTTCTGGCACACGGCATGAGGCTGATGGTAGTAATGGTGTTGCGCATTTGCTCGAACATATGGCTTTTAAGGGCACAGAGAGGCGAAGTGCGCAGGATATTGCTTTTGAAATAGAAGCGGTCGGTGGGCATTTAAATGCTTATACGGGCCGAGAAAGTACCGCTTATTTTGCCAAAATATTAGCGCCAAACATTCCTCTTGCTGCAGATATACTGACCGATATTATTCAAAACGCCACCTTCGAAGCGGTGGAACTAGAACGCGAGCGCCAAGTGGTCTTGCAGGAAATTGGCCAGGCCGCCGATACTCCAGATGATATTGTTTTTGATTATTTCCAAGCTACAGCGTTCCCTGACCAGCCCATAGGCTTGCCTGTTTTGGGTGAATGCGAGATTTTGGAGTCCATTACACAGGAAACAATCCATGAATACTTGGCCTCTAATTATAGTTTTGGGCGCTCGGTTTTTTCGGCAGCCGGCAAGGTTGAACACGACGCAATCGTCAAATTGGCGGATGATTTGTTCAAGAGACTACCGGCTAATGGCAATCCCGAACATGTTCCGGCGCGTTACTGCGGTGGCGAGAAACGGGTCGAGGCCGGTCTGGAGCAAGTCCATTTTTTGCTCGGATTTGAGGGGTTAGCTTATAGCGATCCGGATTTCTATGCATTGAGTATTCTCTCTATGGTTTTTGGCGGTGGTATGTCATCTCGTTTGTTCCAGGAAATTCGGGAAAAGAGGGGATTGGCCTATTCAGTTTATTCTTTTTCCGCTTCTTATTGCGATAGCGGTACATTTGGGATCTACGCGGGAACGGGTCCTGAACAGACGGATGAATTAGTTCCGACACTGTGCGATGAAATTAGGCAATTGGCCGGCAGTATAACTAAGGAAGAGGTCGCACGCGCCCGCACACAGTTAAAAGCAGGTACTCTTATGTCATTAGAATCCACCAGCGGACGAGCTGAACAATTGGGTCAGCAAACACTTGTTTATGGTGCACCGGTGTCAATGGACGAACTCGTGAGGAAGATCGAGAGCGTAGATATAAACCAGGTGTGCCACACAGCGGAGCGGCTCTTTTCGGGACGCCCCACATTGACTGCGATCGGGGCTTTAGAGAACCTCGAAAGCTACGAAAGCGTATGTGAAAGGTTGACCGCTTAGTCCGGGTTTAAGGAGATTTCACTGTTTTTAAGATCAATCTTTGAACGCCAAAGGCCCTATATCACCGGCACACGTGTCTATATTCGTCCGCCGAGTCGGTGGGATTGCAAAGAATGGGTCGCGTTAAGAAGTAAAAGCCGAAGTTTTTTGGCCCCTTGGGAACCTAGCTGGCCTGCTGATGCATCGACACCGGTAGCCTTTCGGCGGCGCTTGCAGCGGTTCAAGTCTGAATGGAGATACGGTAGAGCCTATCCTTTTTTCATCTTCGAACAAGAAGAAGGACGGCTGGTGGGGGGTATTACACTTTCTAATCCCCGCCGGGGTGTTGCACAAAGCGTTAGCGTTGGCTATTGGACCGGTGCTGCTTATGTACGTCGAGGTTACATGTACGATGCGTTGCGATTAACTGTTGGCTACGCATTTGATGAGTTGGGCTTTCATCGGATAGAAGCTGCCTGTTTGCCCCATAACGCACCAAGCCGAAGGCTTCTTAAGAAGATTGGTTTTCAGGAAGAGGGATTGGCGCGAGAATATCTTTGCATAAACGGTCGGTGGCAAGACCATATTTCTCACGCGTTGTTGAACACCGACCCTAGGCCTGCGCCGGAGTTGCCGTAGCACGATTTTAGAGACTATTTGCACTTCAAGGATGCGTGATAAGTTAAGGCACTATTTATATAATAAAAGATCTTCTTGGATTTGTAAGGAGTCAAAAATTTCAATTGCTCGCACGTTGGCTGGTTTTTTATGCGACGCAGCCTATACCGATCTCTCCTCGCAATCGACCGATCATGCGGCAATGCTGATTGCGAGTACTCTTGCGAGTGCAGCGGCTGGTCGGGATATTCCCTCTGCTTCGATTATCCGAGAGCTGGTATTAGAGCGTGGGGGGCGGCCTGACGGGACGGTTTGGTTTGCCCGGGGCGTCAAGCTACCGGTAATTAACGCAGCGAGGGCTAATGCACTAATGAGCGACGCTGCGGCATCCGATGATAGTGATCTCAGAAATATTACCCACGCGGGCACCCCCCTTACTTCCGCCACGCTTGCGATGGCTGAAAAAAACGGTGCCTCGGGCAAAGACATTTTGGCGGCCATTGTGCTCGGTTATGAAGCGGCGGGTAGGATCGGTGCGTCAATTACACCTGGTTATCGCCAGCGTGGCTTTCATGCCTGTATAATTGCAATTTTTAGCAGTGCTGTGGCGATGGGAAAGTTGCTGGGCCAAGATGAGGTGCAAATGGCTAGTACCCTGGCATTATCAGCCACCTCAATCGGTGGTCTGGTTGCTGCGGGTAATGAAACAGTTTCGCGTGAGTATTATGCGGGTCTGGCGACTATGTTGGGTATGGAGGCGGCGCTTGCGGCGCACCGTGGTTTTGTTGGCGAAGAGCGGGTGTTTGAGATGCCAGGTGGGTTCTGTGAGACTTATGGTGCACCTGAAGCGGGAGGCAGTGAAATCTCTGCAGGTATCGTCAAGGAGATGGGTGATGAATGGGATATCGTCACCGATATGGCAATAAAATTAGTCCCTGGCAGTCACTTTAATCATGCGACAGCGGAAGCGGCGGCTAATGCTGCGCGGAAGGGTAATATTACGCCAGATGAAGTGGCAAGAATCATAATGTCCCGGCCGGGTACAACGAGGTTCTCGGGTCCCCTGCATCCAAGAAACCTAATCGATATGGCTCACAGCACTGCTTATTTTTTGGCCGCCAGCGTGGCCGATCATGATTTCAATTGGCGCCATGCCACGCAGGAGAAAATCGATGATCCGACTATTCATCAGCTGATTGATAAAACGGAAGTCGGCCCGGAGCCAACTGAGAATGTGACAGCCTATCGTCAAGGCGCGGCGGTCACTATCGAAACCACGGATGGGAGAAGTTTCTCTGATGTGGTTTTGGTGCCCAAGGGGGCTGGATGCCGCGGGATAAATTGGTCGGATGTGGACGCTAAATATCGCTATTTAACGCCCGCGGCGCTAGGGTCGGCAGAAATAGATGAAAGCCTGAAACTAATCCACGATTTTGCCCAATTATCGAGTGTTACCGATCTGATGATGCTTCTGCAATAGGGCGCAATCTCTGTAATCATATTATGCGTGTCCGGCGTCGCCTGATAGTAGACTCAGATCAATACCTAACTTAGAGATCGCGAGCTCCCATTTCTCATCAATGATATTATCGAAAATTAGTGAGTGGTCTCCAGGGACATTTAGCCAAGCATTTTGATAAATTTCCTCATCCAATTGTCCGGCCCCCCAACCTGCATAGCCTAACGCCAGCAAAGATTTTTGTGGCCCCTGTTTTTCAGCAATGTCGCGCAATATATCTGTAGTAGCAGTCAAACCCACACTGTCGGCGATTGAGATAGTACCTTCATGGCAATAATCCTGCGAATGGAGAACAAAACCGCGACCTGATTCTACCGGTCCTCCATAATGAATAGCTGTTGGCGGCACTGTATCGGAGCATTCAATATTCAATTGGTTGAGCAATTCGGGGAAGGTAAAAGAATCTATAAGCTTGTTAACTACAAGCCCCATAGCGCCCTCATAATTATGGACACATATATAGATTACCGTTTTAGAGAATCGTGGGTCACCCATGCTAGGCATTGCGACAAGCAATTGCCCCGTGAGGTGGCCCCCTTGCAATCCTTCACTATCTTTGTCGGAGATATTCATAAATGACTGTTTAATTACTCAATGATCAAGATCTTCATGATAACTGTAGGTTGATCAGAAAGAAACTAAACCAATGTTTTGTTGATGGATGCGATATTAGGCCGCATGCGTTGTGTATATGGAAATTTTCAGGATATGAGACGAATTCCGCTTATATTGAGTCATATACTGGACGACAGGTCTGCATGAACGAAGAGAAGTATGTTGTTGAAAAGGTTTACTTTAATTTTTTGGTTGTTGGCTCCGTTTGAGCAAGCTTTGGCTGGGACCAGTGCGTGGGCAGTTAAGGACCAGGTCTCGGTGCGTTTGCTGAGTGCTGTTGATAGAGTTGGCGATAAAAAATTCATCCCGATGGGATTACATTTTAAAATGAAGCCGGGCTGGAAAATTTATTGGCGTTCTCCGGGCGATGCTGGCCTACCGCCACGAATTTCCTGGGAAAATTCTAAGAATGTGGCAAGCGCCAAAATTCAATGGCCCGCTCCATCACGATTTTCTGTATTGGGGCTCGAGACCCTCGGCTACAAAAAAGAAGTCGTACTGCCAATAAATGTGTCGCTGCTTGAGAAGGGTGCAACTACGCTGAATCTTAAGCTCGACTATTTGGTTTGCGAAGAAGTCTGTATTCCATATAGCAGCAAGCTGTCTCTTGCCCTGCCCGGAGGAGACGAAAAGCCGTCTTCAGTTGCAAACCTGTTGGCACGATACCAGGCAACGGTACCAATGCGCGATGACCGCCATGGAATATCGCTAAAGGGCGCAATGTTCCAAAAGGTGGAAAAGGGCATTCAGGTGACTCTCGTTGCAGATGCTAAAGTGCCGTTCGTTGCGCCGGATGTTTTTATAGAGGGGCCGGGCGGTAGTTATTTTGGTCGTCCGCAAGTCATTTTTTCAGAGGATAAAAGGCGCGTGTGGCTTACCCTAAAAGCCAGCGGGGTGACACCGTCCGGTTTCGAAAAGTCGGGGTTGCTTGCAACGTTAGTTGATGAGGAGCGGTCGATGGAGGTGAGTATTCCGGTCGATTTTAAGTCGACTGCGCCAGCACCTCCCAATCCTGTTTCGAGATCTGATAGGAGTTTGTTGGTAATACTTGCATTGGCAGTTCTGGGCGGCTTAATTTTGAATGTGATGCCCTGCGTTTTGCCGGTTTTATCAATTAAGCTGCTGGGGGTCATTGGCGAAAGCGGCAAAAATCGTGCGACCATACGAGCTGGTTTTTTAGCCTCTGCAGCGGGCATTTTTTTCTCATTCCTCCTGTTAGCTGGGTTTTTGATAGTTTTAAAATTGGGCGGTACGGCGATTGGTTGGGGAATCCAGTTTCAGCAACCTGTTTTCCTTTCTTTCCTCGCTGTCATACTGGCTTTTTTCGCATACAATCTCTTCGGCATATTCGAAATTACTGTGCCGGCTTGGGTGGGCAATTTGATCGCCGGGTCCGGGTCGGAACAAAACCTCGTAAGCCATTTCATGACCGGCGCATTGGCTACGTTAGTCGCGACGCCGTGTTCCGCGCCATTCCTCGGGACGGCTGTTGGTTTTGCCTTGAGCCGAGGGTGGCTGGATATTATCGCGGTATTTTCAGCCCTTGGTGTTGGCCTTGCCATCCCGTATTTAGCGGTCGCCGCTTTTCCTATGTTAGCGCAAAAACTACCACGTCCCGGTCGCTGGATGAATTGGGTGCGCATGGCAATGGGAGGGGCGCTTGCTTTAACTGTTCTATGGCTTCTTTACGTTATGGCTAATGTGATGGGCCAAGGGGGAGCGGCGGTGCTTTCGGCATTCCTTTTGCTCATTGGAGCGGTGCTATGGATACGCCGTATGCCGGCATCGAAGCTGGGTAGCCATGCGAGCAAAGCCCTTATAGTCTTGAGTGTCGCAGCCATCACCTTTCCCGCCACGTGGGAGCGGTCGCCGGTACAAGCCCGAGGACAAGCTTTCAGTAGTGTGTGGCAAAACTTTGATCGAGCTAAGATTCGCAAGCTTGTTGCAGAGGGTAAAACCGTCCTTGTTGATGTGACGGCGGATTGGTGTGTCACCTGTCAGGTAAACAAGCGCCTTGTACTGCACGTAGGTGACGTCGGAGAAAAGATAAAATCCCGTAAAATTATCGCCATGCGTGCTGACTGGACCCGGCCGAGTGATATGATTCCTACATATCTTGCGAGATTCGGGCGTTACGGAATTCCGTTTAACGTAGTTTACGGGCCACAAGCGCCCAATGGTATAGCACTGCCCGAGTTATTGACCTCGGGGCTAGTGTTGGGGGCGTTTGAGAAAGCGTCCGGCAAGACGCTTGTGTCAAAGTAACTTAAACGCCATTTAGTAGTGTTACTTGGCAGTCTTGGGAGATTCGTCTATCAACGCTAGCTAATTTAACTTTTTAAAAACCTGGGAGAATAAAATGGCTATTTCCACCGGAAAAACGATGCCGTCCGTGACTCTATTCGAAATGGGTGAAGAAGGACCGGAGCCTGTAAATACGGATGAATTGTTTGCTGGTAAGAAGGTTGCGGTATTTGGTGTGCCTGGGGCGTTTACCCCAACCTGCTCCGCGAAGCACTTGCCCGGCTTTATTCAGAATGCTGATGCACTTAAAGCTAAAGGCGTGGATGAAATCGTGTGCGTCTCCGTGAATGATGTATTTGTTATGGGCGCTTGGGCGAAGGATCAGAATTCTGGCGGTACCGTGCGTCTGTTGGCTGATGGCAGTGGTGAACTTGCCAGTAAGATGGGCATTGAGCTCGACTTGAAAGATAAGGGGCTTGGCGTACGCGGTTGCCGGTTTTCAATGATCGTCGATGACGGTACGGTGAGCGTCCTAAACCTTGAAGATGGCGGTGGATTTGAAGTATCTAGCGCTGAACAACTTCTCGAAGCTCTGTAGGGCAGGTAAAACGGCGGCTAATTTACCCCGACCTGCTGGTCTAGAGATGCCTGTCTCGCTAGTTCGTCGGCGCGCTCGTTTCCCGGATGTCCGGCATGGCCTTTTATCCATTGCCAATGGATAGTGTGTTGTTGCGCGGCCAGATCGAGCCGTTGCCATAAGTCGACATTTTTTACGGCTTTTTTGGCGGCGGTTTTCCAACCGTTTTTTCTCCATCCATGAATCCATTTTGTGATGCCGTCGCGGACGTAGGTGCTGTCGGTATAAAGGCTCACCTTGATCGGTCGCGTTAGCGATTCGAGTGCCATAATCGCTGCCATCAATTCCATGCGGTTATTTGTTGATTCTGCTTCTCCGCCCGACAATTCTTTTTCGGATTCACGGTAACGTAATAGTGCCCCCCAGCCGCCAGGGCCTGGATTGCCGGAACAGGCACCGTCGGTAAAAATTTCCACCGTGTTTTCGTCGATTGTCATAGTAGACCGTATTCGCCTGTATCACTGACTTTTTGATGAAAACTCAGAATCTCAATATACTCCAACGGGTTTTTAGGTTGCACCATGGCGCCGGCCGGATGGTTAATCCAATCATAGAGTCGAGTTAGTAAGAATCGCACAGCACTGCCGCGAGCGAGTATGGGCAAGGCGAGCATTTCCCCCTCATCTAAATTGCGTGTTTTTCTATAGTTATTCAACAGCTTCCGAGCCTTCGACACGTTAAAGCTGCCATCACGTTCAAAACACCACGCGTTCAGACAAATGGCTAAATCGTACGCAAGGAAGTCGTTGCAAGCGAAATAGAAATCGATCAGGCCGGATAGCTTGCCGCAGAGAAAAAATACATTATCTGGAAACAAATCTGCGTGGCAGATGCCCGCCGGCAAGTCCTTCGGCCATGAGTTTTCTAAAAAATCGAGTTCAGCAGTCAATAAATTTATCAATCCGTGCTTTACCGTATCTATTTGTTGGCCGCAGGAGACTAACAACGGCCGCCAGTCGTTCAGGGATAGGCTGTTTTCACGAGACATTCCAAAGTCTGCACCGGCTATGTGTAACCGTGCCAATGCGTTGCCCAGTTCACCGCAATGGTTGGGTTGTATTCTACGCGGTGACATACCTTCCAGAAAGGAGAAAACAGCTGCAGGACGATTACAAAGTTTGCGCAGAGCTGAGCCGTCCCTGCCTTGTAATACAGTAGGGCAGGGAATTGCGTTGGTAGCTAAGTGCTCTAGCAAACCTAGGAAATAAGGCAAGTCTTCTGGATTGACCCGCTTTTCATATAAAGTCAGGATGTATTTGCCTTTCTCTGTTTGCAGCAAATAATTACTGTTCTCCACTCCTTCAGCGATTCCCTTGCATGAGAGCACGCGACCAATATCATATTCGGCAACAAACCCTTCGAGTGCGTCGTCAGTAACTTCGGTGTAAACAGCCATATTACCCTCTGCAGCATTCCCCACGCTTGTGGTGGTGGAGCCGCTTGTCTAGAATCCACTCCCATCGCCCTGTAATGTGTTTCCAGGCGATGTTTTGATATAACGCTCTAACTTGGCGAAAGGAATAAACATGTCGGATCCAGTTGTCGCCCAAAAGTCGCCCTTTGAAGTGCAAGTGGAGGCCGGTGAAACCTATTGGTGGTGTACTTGCGGCAAAAGTAAGGAGCAGCCCTTTTGCGACGGTAGCCACAAAGGTACGGATTTTAGCCCTATAGAATATAAATGTCTCGAATCCTGCACGCAGTATTTTTGCGGCTGCAAATATACGAAAGATGCGCCAATGTGCGATGGGTCGCACAAAGCCTTATAAGCCATATTATAGTTTTTTGTCACTTTCATACGGGCGCACCATGGAAAGTCTTGTTAAACCGTTTTGGAAAATACTCGTTGCGATCACAATGCTGCTGGCTACAGGCTGTGCAGTGCTAGATGATACGTACGAGGCGCCAGATGTGTGTCCACTGCCGTCGATTTTGGAGGACTTGCAGGAATTAGTGCGGTTTAAACCCGGTGGTGGAACAGATATAAGTCAGGCGCAATTTCATGTGAGGTTGAACACCTTTAGCGGTGAATGTGATATCGATAAGAAGCAAATAACGCTTACTATACATATGGATATGACAGCACTTCGCGGCGCAGCGTTGGTAGAGGCTAATACGGAATTTGCTTTCTGGGTATGGATTTTGGACCGGGAAAAGAAGGTGCTTGCGCGGCATCGGTTCCCGATTCTCGCTAAATTCGAAGGACGCGATTCGCGAATCGACTTTTCTGATATCTTTGATGTTATTATTCCACAGCGCAAAGATCATTCGCCGCCTGACTGGCTCATCTATATCGGACTGGAGCTTAGCAGGGAAGAATTAGCATATAACCGGCGACGACTCGGGAATAAATAGCGTGAGTAGGCACTTGATTCGTTGATTTGATACCACGGTGTGCACAGAGAGCGTTGCACAGCAATTCTGGGCCGGTTAAACTAACTTTAATAAAACCTTGAGACCCTAGCGGGAGAGACCGGTGTGATATCAATTGCATCGGCGCCGAAGGAGCAACCGGCCCTGGAATCTCTCAGGCAACAGGACCGTTAGGCGAGGGAACTCTGGAAAGCAGGCGCGGCGTCGGTATGTCGTCCTCACCGAAGGGGTAAACCGGAACGTGCCGGCGATACTCTCAGGTTCCGTGACAGAGCTGGGCGGCGACCCTAAATCTTGGGATCGTGCGCTATTGGCTTTGAGCGGAGATGTTGAAGAATGTCAAACGGGTCGAACGTAGCTTTGAAACAAACGCCTTTGCATGCGCTCCATGTTGCTCGTGGTGGGCGGATGGTGCCGTTCGCGGGATACGATATGCCGGTGCAGTATAAGCTCGGTATTTTGAAGGAACACCTGCATACGCGAGCTGCAGCTGGTTTGTTTGACGTGTCGCATATGGGCCAACTGGTACTAAGGGGAGAAAATTGTGGCGAAGCGTTAGAGAAACTAGTGCCTGCCGATGTATTGGGGCTTGATGAAGGACGTATGCGCTATAGCCAGTTTACAAACACGGATGGCGGCATTCTCGACGACCTTATGATTTCCAATTGTGAGGACTGTCTAGGTTTAGTGGTCAATGCTGCTTGTAAAGAAGCCGATATCGCGCATCTCGAGGCGAACCTCCCGAATGGTTGTACAATAGAATATTTGGATAGTAAGGCGTTGCTGGCATTGCAAGGCCCGAAAGCCGTCGAGGTGCTGGCTCAACATTGCGAAATTGATTTCGAAGGTTTTCCGTTTATGTCAATTCGCGAGGCAACTGTAGCTGGAATAGCCGTGACCCTCAGCCGATCAGGGTATACAGGCGAGGATGGGTTTGAAATATCGGTTGACTCTGAATGTGCGGTTTTGCTTGCAGAAACGCTTGCGGGCGAAGTCGATGTAGAACTCGTTGGCCTTGGCGCACGTAATTCACTTCGCTTGGAAGCGGGTCTTTGTTTGTATGGTAACGACATTGATAAAACGACATCACCTGTAGAAGCGGGGTTGAACTGGTCCATTGGTAAGCGACGGCGGAAAGAGGGCGGATTTTTAGGCGACGAGACCATTTTGCGCCATCTTTCAGAAGGCACAGACCGGAAACTAGTAGGCTTGAAACCAGAGGGCCGGGCGCTACTTCGAGATCAAACGGTTTTATCGAATATAAAAGGGGACTCGGTGGGTAAGATTACTAGTGGCGGGTTTGCCCCGACGTTGGGTGGGCCTTTAGCGTTGGGCTATGTGCGTTCGGATTGCGCGGAGAGCGGAACGACTTTGAGCGCTGAATTGCGTGGTAAATCGATCACGCTTGAAGTTGTGGCAACGCCAGTAGTTCCCGCACGCTTTTTCAGGATGAAACAATAATTTTATATTTTTGTGGGGAAAGGGGTTTGAACGATGAGTGAAATGCATTTTAGCGAAGAGCATGAGTGGGTAGTTGTCGATGGAGATATTGCAGCCGTTGGGATTACAAATTTTGCCCAGGAGCAATTGGGCGACGTAGTATTTGTTGACTTGCCTGATACCGGCAAGACGGTCGCTAAAGGTGATGAAGTTGCAGTTGTAGAATCTGTGAAAGCCGCAGCGGAGGTATACTCGCCACTTTCCGGTGATATTGTCGAGACCAACGATGTGCTTGATTCAGTACCCGAGACTGTGAATAGCGATCCGCAAGCGGGAGCATGGTTTTTTAAAATTAAAATGTCCGATCCGGGAGAGTTGGATAGTCTGATGGATGCGGCGGCATATGATGCCTTTGCGTCGAACGAGGGCTGAGCAGTGCCGAGGGGAGATGAGATGACCGAGGTTAGGCGAACACTAGACCAACTTGAGCAACACGATGACTTCGTTAGCCGGCATATTGGTCCGAGCGAAGAAGATATTGCCAGTATGTTGGAAACGCTGAATGTCCCCTCTCTGGACCAATTGATTGAACGTATAGTGCCAAACTCGATTCGAAATACCGAAGCTCTCGACCTTGCCGATTACCAACGAGAGGATGCGGTCTTAGCATCCCTCCGCGAAATGGCATCAAGGAATCAAATAAAAAGCTCAATGATCGGATGTGGCTATTATGATACTATCACACCCACGGTCATCCTTCGAAATGTTCTAGAAAACCCCGGATGGTATACCGCTTATACGCCTTACCAGCCTGAGATCAGCCAGGGTCGCCTCGAGGCATTGTTGAATTTCCAAACAATGGTTGCCGATCTGACAGGCATGGATATTGCCAATGCGTCGCTTTTGGATGAGGCATCGGCCGCTGCGGAGGCGATGACCATGAGCCAGCGTTTGGCCAAAAATAAATCAGATCAATTCATAGTAGCTGAGAATTGTCATCCGCAAACCATTGAGGTCTTGGAAACCCGCGCTCAATCTCTTGGTGTTGAATTGATCATTGGAGACGCTGGTACTCTTTTAGCCGAGTGCAATCCGTTTGGTGTGTTGCTACAATATCCTGCTACTGACGGTTTGGTGGCGGATTATACGAGCCTTGTGGCGGATATTCATGCAAAAGGCGCGCTTGTGTGCGTCGCTACCGATTTGCTGAGCCTCATGCTTCTTCAGCCTCCGGGAGAGTGGGGGGCGGATCTTGTGTTTGGCAGCGCACAGCGATTTGGCGTGCCATTTGGGTTTGGTGGTCCGCATGCCGCATTCCTAGCAACTTCGGACACATTCAAACGTTCTTTACCCGGCCGATTGGTGGGCGTATCGGTGGATAGCCGCGGCAATCCAGCGCTTCGATTGTCACTGCAAACACGTGAGCAACATATTCGTCGTGAAAAAGCCACGAGTAACATTTGCACCGCCCAAGTTTTGCTGGCGGTTATGGCTGGCTTTTACGCTGTTTATCACGGGCCGGATCGGCTGAGGGTCATTGCGGAGCGCATACATCGATTAGTTGGAACTTTAGCATCGGGGCTAAGGGAGCTGGGCTTTGCACCCGTCCACGACAGATATTTCGACACCGTATGCGTAAAATCAACCGATGCGGCGGCACTTGTGGAACGTGCGGCCAAGGCAGGCGTTAACATTCGCCTGGTTGATTCGGACCATGTAAGCATGTCTGCCGACGAGAAAACGACGAGAGCCGATGTGGAAAGTCTGTGGAGTGTTTTTGCGGCCGGTGATGAAAGCGGCTTGAAATTTGACGACTTGGAAAAGAATGTTTTGTCGACAATTCCCCAAGAACTGCGCCGGACTGGTCCCTGTCTAACTCATTCGGTGTTTCATCGGTATCATTCAGAATCAGAGATGCTACGCTATTTACGGCGTTTGCAGGCAAAAGATATTGCGCTCGACCGGTCCATGATTCCTCTTGGATCTTGCACGATGAAATTAAACGCTACTACGGAAATGATTCCGGTCTCATGGCCCGAATTCGGGTCTATTCACCCCTATGCTCCGGCTGATCAAACCAAGGGCTACCAGGAGTTAACGAGTGGACTGGAGGACATGCTGTGTAGGATAACTGGTTTCCAAGCATTTTCTCTGCAACCTAACGCTGGCAGCCAGGGAGAGTTGGCGGGGCTTCTGGCTATTCGCGCGTATCATGAGGGTAATGGCGAGGCAAAACGGAATATTTGTCTGATACCAAGTTCTGCACATGGTACTAATCCTGCGAGTGCAATTTTGGCCGGCATGCAAGTCGTCGTTGTTGGTTGTGATGCCGAAGGGAATGTGGATATTGCCGACCTTGAGGCTAAGGCTGTAGCCCATAAGGACGACTTGGCAGCTCTCATGGTAACCTATCCCTCGACCCATGGAGTGTTTGAAGCCAGAATTGCCGAAATTTGTGAAATTGTCCATTGCCACGGCGGGCAAGTTTATATGGACGGCGCAAATTTAAATGCTTTAGTCGGCGTTGCTAGGCCGGGCCAATTCGGTCCGGATGTGGCCCATGTCAATTTGCACAAAACCTTTTGCATCCCCCATGGTGGTGGTGGTCCGGGCGTTGGGCCGATTGGTGTCGGCGAACATTTAGCACCTCACTTGCCGGGACACGCGTTGACCAAGAAGAGCGGCGCGGTGACGGCGGCGCCTTGGGGTAGCGCTGGTATTTTGCCTATATCATGGGCCTATATTGCACTGATGGGCTGCCAAGGGCTCAAAAAAGCGACTTCGGTCGCAATTCTCAATGCCAATTACATAGCGAAAAAACTGGGGCCTCACTACCCTGTACTCTATACCGGACCGGACGGTTTCGTGGCCCACGAATGTATTATTGATGTTCGCCACTTAAAGGATAGCGTCGGCATATCGGTCGATGATATTGCTAAGCGGCTGATGGATTACGGCTTTCATGCGCCGACCATGTCCTTTCCGGTAGCTGGGACTTTGATGATCGAACCTACTGAAAGCGAATCCCGAGCAGAGCTAGATCGTTTTTGCGATGCCATGATTGCTATACGAGGTGAAATTGCTGAAATCGAAAGTGGTGCCTTGGCAACAGAGGATAATCCTCTGGTCAATGCGCCGCATACAACGGCGGATTTGCTCGATTGGGACCGGCCCTATTCCATAGAACGCGCGGTGTTTCCCATGGCCTCAGTAGCGGCGGATAAATATTGGCCAACCGTGAATCGTATTGATCAAGTCTACGGTGATCGTAACCTAGTGTGCAGTTGCCTGCCTCTTGAAGCCTATGAAGACGCGGCTGAGTAATCTACGTTGGACCGAATTGCTTCAGTTGCGGCCCGGTATATTGCCGCAGCGCCGGACCGTTGTTACCCACCCGAGGTCATTGAAGCCGCGCTTAAATGTTTGACCGATCTTGTCGGTGTCGCCGTCGGAGGAAGGCGGGAGCCTGTGGTTCAACTTACCTTGGCGGAGGCTGGTCGCTGGCGGTCCGTCGGTAATGCGCCGATATTTCTGGGACCGCGTACGGCCTCTCCGATCGCGGCCATAGTGAATGCAACGATGGCACACGTAAATGATTTTGATGACACGCATATTCCGACGGATGCGCATTTTAGTGCACCTATATGGCCCGCCTTGCTAGCGCTGGCCGATGAGGTGAGCGCAAACGAGATACAATTGTTAGGCGCTTTTGTAACCGGTTTTGAGGTCGGCGCAAAATTGGGCGGGCGCCGTCTCGGCCATGCCATGTTGGCGCGCGGCTTTCAGGCGACGGGTGTTATGGGTCGCTTGGGTGCTGCGGCTGCGGTCGCAGCTCTCTTGCAACTTGACGCCGAAAAATCAGCCCACGCGCTGGCATTGGTGGCGACACAGGCAGGAGGCTTGTCTCGGGCCGCAGGTAGCATGTCTAAGGCATATCAAAGCGCCAGGACAGCGCAGGATGGCCTCGTTGCTGCTCGGATGGCCGCCGACGGTTTCGTTGCTGCGCCTAATATTTTCGAAGAGGATGGAGGTCTGGCGCGTGCCTTTGTGCAAGACGGATTTGCGCAAATCATGGTGCCCGATTTTGACGCCGGATGGGAAGTACTGGGAAATTCTTTTAAACCCTATGCTTGCTTGCACGGTATCCATCCTGCCGTCGATGCAGCCCGTCAATTGGCGCCGCAAATT
>MDTE01048549.1_pt1 | contig 56333 bp, 54 predicted proteins | sample 811231 | NCBI WGS metagenome assembly MDTE01 (sample SAMN05326651, study PRJNA326480) | marine metagenome | isolation source: seawater | place: Indian Ocean: Red Sea | collected 2010 | reverse complement strand
GTTTGGAGCGGCGGACGAGATTCGAACTCGCGACATTCTGCTTGGAAGGCAGATGCTCTACCAGCTGAGCTACCACCGCTTAATTCTATCTTACTTTGAACTCAAAAATTAATCATTAATCTTAGATGTTTTTTCTGTCTTTATACCCCGAACGTACTCCCAAAACATCTTAAGATTCAATCATTGCTTGGGATAAGTTATCGGAAATGGTAGACTAATTAGAGTAATTATTTTCCAACATAATTACAAATAAAAAAATTATAAAGGTTTTAATTTCTCAGAAATACTTAAGTATTCGTTGAAGTGAAAATTTGCTTTTTCTTCATCTTTAAATTGATCAAGGTAAATTTGAGAAAGTAATAAGTGAGAGTTAGCTGCGGCTTCTGAAGATGGAGATTTTTTAGTTGCTTCAAAAAGTGATTCTAGTGATTCGTTGTAGTAACCTAATTGAGCTAATATGTATCCTTTTGAGTATCGAGCACCTGCAAAAGATGCTTTTTCTTTATCACTTAAAATATCAAATGAAACGTTTTCTTCTATTTCTATAACACGGTTTGCAAGAATTTCTGCATCATATAGATTATCTGATCTAGCTAGGGCAATAGAAGCCATAGTTAATATCGTTGGGTAAGCAGGATATTGATTTGATATATATAAATTTCTATGTTGTACTTCATCATAATATTCAGTAACACCTAAATCATAAAGACTATTTACGATAACTGCTAAGGCTAGTTGTATATCCCATTCAAAGGGTTCTTTTTTTTCGTATTTTAGTAGTATATCTCTTGCCATTTCTGCCCATATAATCGCTTCTTCATTATTCATATTTTCTGATTCTTGCTGTGCTCTTAAAGAAACTGATTGAGCATGGTTTATTATAATTTTTTCGTGCAAAGGAGCTAAATTCGCAGCGCGCTTCATTAAATGAAATTTATCGTATTCATCCGTTGTTTTTTCGCTTAATGCTGCTAATCCACTTGCATAAGTTCTTCTTATGTCCCAGTGAACAATAATTCCTATTATGCAAATACTGAAAATAGATAAAATTACTAAATTAAAAAATTTCTTTGAAGTATATTTATCATTCTTTTTGATATTTTTTTTATCGTTCTTTTTATCGTTCTTTTTATCGTTTATTTTATATATAGATATGATCATTCCAATTATTATAAATAATATTGAAAGATCTTCTATTCTAGGAACACCCACCATCATTTCTACTAATTTAGCTAGAAAAGCTGATAGCAATCCTGTAAGTACTATTAGGTAATTTTTATCATTAGAAAGGTGTTTATTTATTAGACTTAAACTCATGATAATGATGGTTAAAAACAATAATGAAAATAATAATAAATTTATGAATCCAAGTTCAATTAGAAGATGTAGATAATAATTATGTGCATGTTCTACATTGATAAGTTTGGTTTGAGGTTCAATAACAAAATGAAATGAATATACAAATAAATCTGGACCTACACCAAATATTGGTCGAAGAGCTTTCTTAATTCCATGTTCTTCAACAGGAGTATCCCATGATTTGACTAATTTCATAGTTCCATTCCATATTTGGAATCGACCTGTAAGTCCTCCAGTAATATTTGTAGAATATAAATTTCTTTGTGGACTAGTTACTTCAGGTATAGTAGTTGAAAGTCTATATGTTGAAATATCATTTGAAGAATTTCCAGGTAATAATTGAATAATTATTAATGTTGATAATGAAATGGTAATAATTGAAATTAATTTAAGAATGATTTTATTGTTTACGGTATTTATTTTTATTGAAATCAATATGAAAAAAAATAAAGACAATATTAATGCTATCCATGACCCTCTACTAGCTGTAATCCAAACTATAGATATTTGTAAGCCTAATATTAAACCTATGGGAATAGTCCAAATCCATCTTGAAAAATTCTTAAAAAAGATTGTGGATAATGTAAGAGGAATTACCATAACTGTGAACGAACTAAAATTTAGAGTATTACCAAATGTTGAATTTATTCTATCTTTAGCTTCTATAAATTCTAATGGTTGATATCCAAATGTTTCTAATAGACCATAAAGGGAAGTAATTATAGAAATAATAATAAATAGAAAAGATAATAATTTAAGAGACAACAAATTTTTGAAGATATAAGGAACTAAAGACATAGCTGTCAATAAAGTTAAAATATCATATGTACTATAGCCATTTCTAGAATAACTTGCTCCAAAGAAACTAGAATAGGGTATAGGGGAAAGCAAAGTGGAACAGATAGTGCAAAATACAATGAGTACAAGTATTAGTATAAATAAATTATATGGTTTTTTTATTACTTCTAAAAAAGAAATTCTGATATCCATAAACCTTGATATATTAAAATCATCTTTAATTATTAGATTTATTAGTAGACTTAATAATGAAAGTAATATGAAACTATGAAAAATATAAGTTTTGACTTCAGTAAAAGTATAAAAATTTTTATCTATAGGAATAAAAATAATATTAAATGCAACAGCAAAAAAGAATAAATATTTTGAAACTGCCATCATTTTTTTATCGATTCTTTGAGGTTACAAATGAATAAAAAATTATTAGTCACAGGATGTTCGGGTTTTATAGGATTTAATACTGTCATAGAAGCTATTTCTGAAGGTAATTTTGTCATAGGGATCGATAATTTGGAATCGACATATGATTCTAACTTAAAAAGTATAAGACTCAAGGAGCTAAATAAGTTAAAGAATTTTGAATTCATTCATAAAGATATTAAAGATAAAGATATTATTAAAAAAATTATAGATGAAAAAAAAATTGATTGTGTTGTAAACTTGGCTGCTAAAGCTGGAGTTAGAAAATCTATCTCTCAACCTGCAGATTATTATCAAACAAATTTGATGAATACTTTAAATATCCTTGAAGTTTTAAAATTATATCCCCATGTTAATTTAATTCAGGCTTCTACATCTAGTGTTTACGGTAATACAAAAGGTAAATTTGTTGAAGATAACAGTTCAATAAATCAAATTTCTCCATATGCATCCAGTAAAAAAGCAGCTGAAGATTTATGTTATGTTTATAGTCATATTTATAATCTAAAAATCACAATATTAAGATTTTTTACAGTTTTTGGTCCTTATGGAAGACCAGATATGAGCATTTTTAGATTTATACATTGGATCTATCAAGGAGAATCACTGAAAATTAATGGTGATGGAGAACAAAAAAGAGATTTTACCTATGTAAGTGACGTTGTTAGAGGGATTTTAAGTTCTATTGAATCTAATTGGAAATATGAAATTATAAATTTAGGTTCTGATCATCCTTACTCAATTAATTATGTAATTAAACTGATTGAGAACTATTTTGGTATTGATTCAAAAAAAGAATATGGTCCATCTGATCCTTCAGATATTAGATCTACACAAGCTTCAATTGGTAAGGCGAAAATGATTTTGAACTGGTCTCCAAAAACATCGATTGAAGAAGGAATTATACAAACTTGTAAATGGTATGAAGAAAATGAAGATTGGGCAAAAAAATTAGAATATTAGATGTAATAAATAAAATATGAATAATGATAAAAAAATTTGTGTTGTAGGGATGGGGTATGTAGGTTTACCTTTAGCTGTGGCATTATCAAAGTATTATGATGTTTTTGGTTTTGATTATAATCCTGAGCGAATTTCAGAACTAATAAATGGTAAAGATAAAAATCAGATTATTAAAAACGAGGATTTAATATCTGGTTCTTTGAGTTTTACGACTGATGAAACCTGTATCAGTAATTCTGAAATTATAATCGTAACTGTTCCTACACCTGTCAATATAGATAATTCACCTGATGTTAGTTTTTTAAAAGATGCGAGTAAGATGATAGGTATCCAGTTATCAAATAATAGAAAGAAATCACATAAACCAATTATCTTATATGAATCTACAACCTTTCCTGGTTGCACAGAGGATATTTGTATACCTATTATAGAAGAATTTTCTACTAAAAAATGTGGTGAAGGATTTGATATAGGTTATTCTCCTGAGCGTACAAATTTTGGAGATAATAATCATAATTTAGAATCAATTGTTAAAGTTGTTTCGGCACAAAAAGAATCTGTTGCTAGGGAAATTACTGAGATTTATTCTAAAATCATTAAGGCTGGTATTTATATAGCTCCTAGTATTAAGGTTGCAGAAGCAGCGAAAGTTATTGAAAATATTCAGAGAGATTTAAATATTTCCTTAATGAATGAATTAGCTATTATTTTTGATCGACTAGATATTAATACTTCTGAAGTTATTAAAGCAGCATCAACAAAATGGAATTTTATACCTTTTAAACCTGGTTTAGTTGGAGGTCATTGTATACCTGTAGATCCATATTATTTAACTCATATTGCTGAAAAAAATGGTTATGTATCTGAAGTCATATTATCAGGAAGAAAAATTAATGATCAAATGCATAAATTTGTTGTGAAGAAGATAGAAGAGTTTATTGATTGTCATTTTAGGGGAAAGAAATCATCTTATCAAATTGATATTTTAATTTTGGGTTTATCATTTAAAAAAAATGTTTCTGATACAAGAAACTCTAAGGTAATTGAACTAATTAAACAATTGAACAGCAAGAAATATAATGTGGAAGTATATGATCCTTTAGTTGAAAAACAAGAAATTAGTTCTATTAAATTCAATAGTAAAAATTCTATAAAAAATAATTATGATATTTTAATTTTGGCGGTTGATCATGATGAATTTATTAACAAAGGATATTCAGAAATTGAGTCTTTTATTAAAGATGGAGGGATTTTTTTGGATTTAAATTCAGTCTTTTATGATTATGCTCATAAAAAAGAATCAATTCTATATTGGTCACCTTAATATGAAATTAAAAAAAAAGAAAATTTTTTTTATTTATGGTAATACACCTAATCCTTCTTTAATTGAAAGAGCTTTGGCAGCAGAAGATTCAGGAAAATATGAATCTTATATAGTATATTGGGCGCGAAAAGATTCAGACATTTCTATACCTTTTTCAAAGCTACTTCCAAATAATAGGTTTATTGAAATAGCTCTTGGAGATCCTAGAGGTAATATTATTAGAAGAATCACCCTTTCTATACTTTTTTCAGTGAAATTAAGAAAAAAAATTAGTTTTATTAATCCAGATATAATTTATCCTGTGAATCCAGATATGTTAGGTTTATCGTTTCTTTCTAATTTATTTTTAAGAAAAAAGAAATTAGTTTATGATTTTCAAGATCAAAAAGGTGAAGATCTAAATTTTATTTACAAGTCTTTATACAAAGTTTCCGCTTTAAATGTATCTACAGTATTTATTAGATCTGAAGGTTTTATTGATCATATCAGATCAAACAATTTATTTAAAAAAAATGTGATAATAAAATATTTTGCTGAAGCTCCTTTAGGATGGGAATTATTTGAAAAAAAATACACTAGTAATAATTTTATTAATCCTTTAGTTGTAGGTTATTTTGGCAATATAAGAGGAAAAAAAGAAATTGAATCTCTTATAGATGCTGTGAAAATAGTTAATGATGAAGGTAAAAATATAAAAGTGAAATTTGCTGGAGTGGGATCAGAAAGTAATTTAGTAGATGAGGCTAGTAAGAAATTTGAATTTATTGAATATTTAGGTCCATTTGATTATTTTAAGCATTATAAAAAGTTATTTATTTCTGCAGATATAATCTATGCTGTATATCCAACTAATTTATCAAATTATAAGTTTCATGAGGCTAGAAGGTTTCATGAGTCTATTGCGGCTGGAATACCTATAATAGTTAGTGATGGAACATACATGGCAAAAAGAGTTAAAGATCTTAATGTTGGATGGGCTGTAAATTCAAATTTGACCAAAGATATACAAAATATTTTGCTTGAAATACTTCAAAAACCTGACATATTAAAATCAAAAACATCTTCGAATAGTTTAAGAAAAAAACATAGAATGGAATTTTATATAAATGATCTACTAGATTCTTTTAGTAGTTAAAAATTTAAATATTTGTTAATTTTTCTATCAATTTTTTCCATTTTTTACCAACATCTTCATCTGTAAATCTTTTTGATGATTCAAGTCCATTTTTCACCAAATCTTGAAAAATATTTGGGTTTTCGATACTATTCCTTAATTTTTTTTCTAATTGATCTACGTCACCAACATTTATCAATATACCTGCTTTGCCATTCATTAATGTATCTCTTGGTCCAGACGGACAATCGGTAGATATGATTGGAGTACCTAAAGCCTGAGCTTCAATAATGACATGTCCAGGACCTTCCCATTTACTTGTCATAACGAGGACATTTGAATTTTTCATATATTTGTATGGATTTGGTTCGTATCCTGGTAAATCTACCAAATGATTTATTCCTAATGTCGTAATTAGATTTTCTAAGTTTTTTCTGTCTTCTCCTTCTCCTAAAATAATAAGGCGAGTGTTATCGATATTTAGATTTTTGAATGCTTTGATTAATGTAGGGAAATCCTTCTGTCTAGTGAGTCTTCCTACTGCTAAAACAGTCGATATATTATTATCTACATACCATGGATGTGATATAGATTCTTCAGCTTTATTGATTATTTCTTTATCAACTACAGGATTGGGAATAATTTTAAATTTTGATTCAGGAATTTTTGAAATTATTGAAGCTGATTTTGCAACACCTTCTGTAGGTGCTACTAATTCAGAAGCATGGCTATATAATGATCGCCAGATTAGTGTTCTTATGGGGGATTTTCTAGGTAAACCTCCCATACTAATAATAAGTTTTGTTTTTGATGAAGAAATTTTATGCGCAAAAGTTGTTGGGCCGGTTAGCATTCTAACAATTAAAACATCCGGTTTGTTTTTTTTTAGATAAATGGGTAGCCTGATGATTATTGCGATACTCATTAGTAAAGACCATAATCTATAACTTGTCCAAGATGATAGCCATCTGAATGTTGGTATATATGGGAAGACTTTTTTAGTATTTAAATCTATAATATCTAGATTTTTTATATTTTTATTTGTATGATCCCATTCTCCGCGACAATTAATTAGTTCCACTTTAAAACCAAGTTCAGATAATTTAATTCCTAATCTAGGTATAGTTGCTGACTCACCAATGGCATCAGCTATGGGGGACATTATAGCTACTTTTTTCATTCTATTTTTTATATTTTATTAGTTTCATTAATTATATTTTTGTATTTATTTATAGATTCATTAATATCGAATCTAAAGAGATTTTTCTTGCTTATATTTATGAATTCTTCTTTTAATCCTGGAGAAGTAAATATTTTTATCATTGCTTTGATTAATTCTTTTTCATTATTTACCGGTACTAATATTCCTGCTTTGCCATCTAATAAAATTTCTTTCGGTCCGTATTTACAATCTGTGGAAATTATTGGTATTTCACATGCCTGAGCTTCGATTAGTACATTTGGTAATCCTTCATAATGACTTGTTAATACAAATACTGAAGATAGTTTCATATAATCATATGGGTTTTTTACAAATCCTGTAAGATAACAGTCTTTAGAAAGGTTTAATTTACAAATTAATTCATTTAAATTTTTTTTTTCAGGACCATCACCTAAAATTATCAGCTTAGAATTAAATTTCTCCCTAAATTTATAGAAAGATTTAATTAGTAATTCAAAATTTTTTTCTTTCGATAATCTACCTACCGATATAATTACAGGATATTTTTTATTTTCAAACCATTTATGAGGGTATATTTTTTCTTTGGAATTGGAATAAATATTGGGATCATAAGTTGGGTTGTAAATTACATTAATTTTTTTGTTTTTGTTTTTTATCATATTGGATAATTCTTCTTTTATACCAAATGAATTTGTAATGATCCCATGAGATTTTGGGTATAAAAAATATATAAGTAATTTTATTATCATTTTTTTAAAAATATTTATTTGATTTAAAGATTGGTTAATAGAACTCCTTTCAGTGACTATAACTTTTGTTTTATTACCAGAAATGAAATTTGATAATAAGGCTGAGACATTTGCAAAATGTTGAACTGATATTAGTATATTTGGTTTTTTTGTACGTAAATAATTGGATAGTGGGATAATTGAAAGTGAAGATTTGTTTTTATTTATAATTTTAACATTACATACTTTTTCCACTTCTTCGGACATAATACTTCTTTTTCCAAGAGTGATCATTTCAACATCATAACCGGATTTTTTAAAACCTAAGATAATTGGAATAGTAGATCTAACAACTCCGCCATCTGCATGTGGTATGAAGAAAGAAATTTTTAATTGTTTAGATTTAATATTTCACCCCATTTTTCTCCAATTATCTCTGCGTTATATCTTGATAGAGATTTGTAGGCACGGTCAGTATATTTTTTTGAAATATCTGGATTGTTTAGTGCGAATTTAATTTTTTTTGCCATTTCAGACGTTAAATTATGATCATTTTTAATTAAGATTCCATTTTTACCTTTTTCCAAAATTTCTCTAGGTCCAAAGGGCACATCAGATGAAATTACAAGCGTTCTACATTTTATTGCTTCAATTATTGAATTACCAAAACCTTCAAACAAAGAAGCAGATAAGAATATATCTGAAGTAGATATTAGTTGTGATATTTTTTTTGAGTCACCTATCCAACCTTCAAATATACATTTTTCAAAAACTTCCAATTTTTTTGCTAATTCTTTAGCTTCTTTAAGGTAACTTCCATTGCCAACAATTATCAGTCTTGCATTTAAATTTTCAGGTAATAGTGCAAAAGATTTAATAATTAAATCAATACCTTTTTCTCTGCTAATTCTACTTACACAGATGATATTAGGATTTGTTTTATTTATTTTAGTATATTTTCCTAGTACATCATCGTCTTCAATACTTATATTACCTATTCCTATGAATTTATTTTTTGGTAGGTTAAGCAATTTAGCAGAATATTTTGTGGCTTCATCAGTTAATGTAACTACTTTTTCACTATTTTTATATGTAAATTTTTTTATACCTATTCTGTACTTATAGAGACTTTGATTAAAAAATTTGAAATTTTCTCCAATAACTGTATTTTCTCTAGATATTATGATAGTTTTTTTGTTCGTAATAATTTTACAAATCACTACAATGAAATGTCCTTGAAATGATACAAAGTAATCAGGATTATACTTAATAAGATAAATTAATATACCTAAAATTGATTTTACTGATGATAAATATTTTCCCCAATTTAGGATTTTTTCAAAAGGGATTCTAGAAAAGTTCTTTATATTTATTATCTTTATGTTTTTGTTCCCATCTATTTTTGGTATTTCTTTTTGGTTAACTAGTAGATGAAATACTGAATTGGGATATTTTTTTGATAATGTATTAGCAATATTGATATATGAAACACTAATACCTCCATGATCAATAATAGGATTATAAAGTGTTACGATTTTCAATTGATTCCTATCTTATCTGTAATAATTTTAATGATTTTCAAAGATCTATTTTCCCATGTCCAATCTTTATATTTTTCTGTAGCATTTTTAGATAAATATTTTCCTAATTTTTGATCTGAAATTAATTTTGATATACATTCAGTTAGTTCTATGTGATTACCTGGAGAAAATAGTAAGGCAGTGTAGTTATTCTCTAATATTTCTTTAATTGGCGCTAAATTTGTAGCAATTATGGGTCTTTTAGCAGCTATATATTCAAATAGCTTTAATGGAGATTGACCATGAATGTCTGTTTGAGGTAAAACCAGAATTTTTGCTCTAGTTTGATAATCTTGAATTTTTGCTGGGGATAAATGTTTAATGAATTCTACGTTTTTGTCTGGTTTATATTTATTGATCAATATTTTCCTATCTTTTTCATTACCTCCAATAATAGTAAAATTTATTTTAGGTAAATTTTTTGATGATTCAATAATAGTTTCTACTCCTCTTCCTTTGACCAAATGTCCGGTATAAAGAACATCAAATTGTTGGTTAGTAATATTTTTGCTTTTGTTGGGAAGAGCATCTGGAAGTACTTCAATTTTATTTTTTTCTACACCTATATCTATTAAATTGTTTTTAAGTTCATTGGAAATCGTTGTTATGAAAATATTTTTACTTATTTTAGTAGTTAATTTAATGATTTTTAGGGCACGTTTACTGAATTCATGTGATCCTGCTCTATGTAATTCAAAAATTACAGTATTTCCTGTTATAGATAAAACTAATGCCGATAACCAGTGCCTAGTGTAATAAATATCAGGCTTCCATGATCTGCTGACTATAGGTATTGTTAAAGCAAATATCAAATTTGATATAAACATAAGAGGTGTTAAGAAAGGTTTAATAAATTTTTCTATAGACAGTACATCAATGAAAAAAACTGGCTGAATTTGAAAATTCTTCTCAATTCCAAAATATTTATAAGGATTAGAATTTTTTAAGGATAGATTGCTTTGTTTTCTGTTTGAGTAGAATAATTTAACTATTGATCCTGATGTTGACAATGATTCACAAGTTCGCATTATTTGAATACCATGCGCTCTTTCAGTAGGCATTCTCATTTCAGAAATATATGCTATACGTAATGAATTCCTCATATTTTTTCTAAAAAGTTATTATTTTTTTGATAATCTCTTTTCATAATAAATAAAAAATTTTTATTATGAATATTAAATAATTCTGAACTAACACTAAATAATTAAAATGATATTAATTACTAATGATTTTCATCCAGATGTGACCACTAATGCTAGGTTACTAAATGATGTTGTCACAGAATATTCTAATAATTATGGAGAAATTGAAATTTTATGTAGTAGACCTAGAAATAAAATTTCCCATAAATTTGATTCAAAGAATATTATCATTAAGAGATTTTGGAGTCCAAATTTAAAGAGAAGTAGTGTATCAGGGAGGTTATTTAATTCTTTCTTTGTTTGTTTTGGTATTTTTGTATTCTTGATTTTTAAAAGGGGTTCCTTAATTCTAGTAGACACGACTTCTCCTTTTCAGGGTCCTGTAGTCTGGCTAGCATCTAAATTCAGAAATCATAAGTATATTTATTTAGCGACTGAATTTTATCCTGATGCAGCTATAGCTTTAGGTTTTATAAAAGAAAAAAGTATTATTCATAAATTATGGGAAATCAGTAACAAAAAAGTTTATGGTTCTGCATCAAAAGTAATTGTAATCGGAGAAAGATTAAAAAATAATGTTTCTAGATATTTTAGTAATGGAATTGAGGATTCCAAAATAGTAGTTATACATAATTGGGCAGATACTGAAAAAATTAAGCCAATAGAATCTAAAAAGAATCATTTTCGTAAAAATCTAAAATTGGATAATAAAATCGTTATTTTGTATTCTGGGAATCTAGGATTATCTCATGATTTATCTACTTTGGTAGATTCGGCGAAAATATTAATAAATAATGATAAAATTGTTTTCTTAATTATTGGAGAAGGTCCCCAAAAAGAAAAAATTATGTCTAGTATTACTAAACATAATTTAACTAATATTATTTTACTTCCATATCAATCTGAAGATATATTACCATTCTCTTTGAGTTCAGGGGATTTTTCTGTAGTTACTTTGAATCAAGCAATGGATCAACTTACTGTGCCTTCAAAACTTTATCCTGCTATGGCTGCTGGTCAGGCTATAATTGCATTATTTAGTGAAAATACGGATATTTCTGATATTGTTAAGGAAAATAACGCAGGAATTGTTGTTGGGCAGGGAGATCATGAGAATTTTGTTAGGGAAATAAGTAGATTAAGTAATAACGAATATTTATTGGAAGAAATGAAAAAGAATTCTCGTATTGCCGTGAATAATAAATATTCAAGAAAAATTTCTGTTAGGAAATATTTAGATTTATTTGAAAGAGAAAAAATTACATAGTACATGAATCAGAAGATATTAGTTACAGGCGCGGGTGGATTTATAGCACATCATATGGTTAATTATTTGAAGGATAAAGGCTTTTGGGTTAGAGCTGTAGATATTGTAGAGCCTGAATTTGAAAGTAGTAATGCAAATGAATTTAAATTATTAGATCTAAGGCTTAAGGATGCTGCTGAAGAAGCGGTAGAGGGTATTGATCAAGTTTATCATCTTGCAGCAGATATGGGAGGGATAGGGTATATCACTGCTTTTCATGCAGATATATCAAGGAATAATATATTGATGAACACTCATATGTTAGAAGCTGCACGTTTGGAAAAAATTGAAAGATTTTTTTATTCTTCTTCAGCATGTGTATATCCTGATTATCGTCAAGATTCAAATGAACTAGATGGGTTGAAAGAAGAAGATGCTTATCCTGCTGCTCCAGAGGAAGGATATGGTTGGGAAAAATTATTTACTGAGAAACTATGTCAATATTATACTCAGGATTATGATTTACAAACAAGAGTTGCAAGATTCCATAATGTATATGGACCATTAGGAACATTTGATGGAGGTAAAGAAAAAGCACCTGCAGCTTTATGTAGAAAGATCGCTAAAAGTAACTATGAAGATGATATAGAAGTATGGGGAGATGGAGAACAGACAAGGTCATTTATGTATATAGATGATTGTGTTGAAGGTATATATAGATTAATGCAATCTAATCACAGCGAACCTTTAAATTTAGGAACTGATTTGATGGTATCTGTAAATCAACTAGTTGACATAATAGCAAGTGTTGCTGGGAAAAAAATAAATAAGATTCATGATTTATCAAAGCCGCAGGGTGTTAGAGGTAGAAATAGTGATAATACAAAATTGTCTGAATTTCTTAATTGGACCCCTAATATTGATTTAGAAGATGGAATGAAAATTACTTATGAATGGATCAATAATCAAGTTAAATAATTTTTGTAAATCATATTTTTATTATTATTATTCACATATCTATAAATATAATGTCTAATAATTACAATAATTCAAATTTAAAAAGGTTTTTTGACATTATTTTTGGGTTATTAGGAATAATAATATTGATATTGTTATTACCTGTTATTTTCTTGATTGTTAAATTAGATACTAGAGGCCCAGTTTTTTATAAAAGAGATCGATTAGGGATTAATGGCAAACGTTTCCAATTACTTAAATTAAGAACTATGTCAGTAGGTTCTGATAGGAGTAATTCAGGTCTAAGAACAAAAAGTTCTGATACTCGAGTTACTAAATCAGGAAGATTTTTGAGAAAATGTTATTTAGATGAATTTCCTCAATTTTGGAATGTACTAATAGGAGAAATGAGTATAGTCGGTCCAAGACCTGAATTTCCGGAACTTTATAACAGCTTGGAAAAGATATCACCTAATTTCAGAGATAGACTGATAATTAAACCTGGAATTACAGGATTGGCACAGATTGAATATAAACATGCCCATAACGATATTGAAGCTGCAGGAAGACTAGAATTCGATATGGATTATATAAGTAGTTCTAATTTTCTGTTGGATATTAAAATTATATTACTGACAATTAAGAGATCGTTTAGATTAGGTGGAAGTTAGTTTTTATTTCTATTTTCCTGGTGGAGTATTCTCATTGATTCCCCGTGAGATAATCCATCATCTCTTAGATTTTTATATTTTTCAGTATCAATGTTAGCCCAATCTATAAAACCTCTGATATCGTATTTACCCTCAATAGATATAGGTAATTTTCCTTCTTCTATCATTTTTTCTAAAGGATATTCTTTTTCTTTCAGTGGTAGATTAATTACTTTATTAAATCTAGCAGATTCATAAATAGCCATCATTATTTCAACTGTGTCTCGTGCTTTACGTCCGGACCCTCTGTGTTCTGGACCACCTTCTATCCATTCAATTAATTCTAATGTTTGAGCAGCATTACTATTCCCCCCAATTGCCTTATCCCCATCTTTTAAACCTAGATCAACGTCTTCCCATCCTCCAGTTGAGGCGTTAAATAATTTAACCTTAGTTTCCGTTATGTGTATCATACCTTCTGTACCTCTAATAAAAAACTTACCAGCATCACAATTGTTATCCCATAAATCAGATTGAATAAAAAACTGTAATCCACCCTCAAAATGAATCAAACCCATACAAGAATCTTCAATAACTGTTCCTCTTTCGTGTTTTTCTGAATTTCTTTCAACAGATCCCATTACCCATAAAGCTTTAGGATCATCTAAAACAAATCTAGCTCCATCTATTGAATGAGTACCCCAATTTGCTAGTCCATCTTTCACTCTCAAATCAGCTCTCAATGGAATAGCTATAGCTCCTTTTTGTACAAGTTCTCTAGCCTTTTGCCATCCAGGGGTAAATCGTCTTTGATGAGAAATAATCAACTTAACATCATTCTCTTCGCATGCTTCAACCATTCTGTCTGCTCGTCCCATTCCTATTGCCATAGGTTTTTCACATATAATTCCTTTAACAGATTTTCCTTTAGCTACTTCTACTGTTACTGGATCATGTAATAGATGCCATACACAAACACTGACAATTTCAGGTTGAGCATCATCAAGCATTTCTTGAATGGTTTCATACCCATTAGGGATATTATAATCATGTATATATCCATCTCTAGCCATCTCGACTGGATCTGTTGCAGCAACAACCTCAACATTATTAATTTTGTTATACCCTTCCATATGTGCATTTGCTATGCCACCACATCCAACTATCCCAATCTTATATTTATGATTTGTCATTTTATATCCCTAAGCTGAACTTTTTAAAATACAATAATATTGGTGCCGAAGGTGGGAGTCGAACCCACACGAGCTAAGCTCAAAGGTTTTTGAGACCTTCGCGTCTGCCATTCCGCCACTTCGGCATGCTAAATACATTGAATCAGATTAAAAGAATAGCAAATTATAATATTTTTAAACTTAAAATATTATAATTTATATCTAACTACTTTATATATGTACTAATTATTTTGATATTGTAATTTAAATGACTATAAAAAGTTTTTTTAGGGTGTAATAATTTGTCTAATATTCCAAAAGTTCTAGTAACAAGACGTCAGTTTAAAGACCAGGTAAATAGGTTGGCAGAAGTCTCTGAAGTTATTCATTTAGAAAGACCTTCTCCACCATCTAGAACTGAATTAAAAAGATATGTGGAAGATTGTGCTGGAATTTTTGCTCATATAACAGATTCTATAGATGGTGAGATTATGGATGCAGCTGGAAAAAATTTAAAAGTTATAGCTGAGTTTGGAGTAGGATACGATAATATAAATGTTATAGATGCTTCAAATAGAAATATTGCTGTTGCAAATACTCCAGGAATTTTAACTGAAACAGCTGCAGATTTTGCTTTTACAGTTATTCAATCAGCTGCAAGAAGAATAGCTGAAAGTGATAGGTATGTTAGAAAAGGTAATTGGAAATGGTTTGATCCATTAGATTTACTTGGTCTAGATATTAATGGTTCTATTTTGGGAATTGTAGGTTTTGGAAGAATAGGAGGGGCTCTTGCAAAAAAAGCCATAGCTTCTGGTATGAAAGTGGTTTATTTCAGTAGATCTAAACCTAAAGAAGATTATGGGTGTAAACGTTTAGATTCATTAGATGAACTTTTGCAGACTTCTGATTTTGTTTCTTTGCACTGCCCTTTAAATGACAGTACAAAAGGTTTAATAGGAGAGAAAGAGCTTTTAACTATGCAACCTCATTCAGTTTTAGTAAATACAGCCAGAGGACCTATAGTAGATACTGAGGCTTTAACTAAAGCTTTATTAGATAAACAAATATCTTATTGTGCTTTAGATGTTACAGATCCTGAACCTATACCCATTAATCATAAATTACTTTCACTAGATAATGTGACTATATTACCTCATATTGCCTCTGCTACAGTGGGGACGCGTAGAAAAATGTCTGAAATGACTGTTGATAATATTATTTCGGGTATTACTAATAAAGTACCACCGCATTGTGTGAATGTAGATGATATTACCTGGGGATAGAAAAAAATATAACTTGATTTAAATTGATATTTAAAATAGTATGATATGAAAATAATCAACTTTCTTTGTAAAAATATTTTGGAGTAAAAAATGGGTTCTCTTAGTCAAAAGCAACTAGATCATTTTGAGGAATTTGGTTTTTTGGTTGTTGATAATGTTCTTGATCCAAAAAATGTTATAGATCCAGTTGTTGAAGAATATCGGATGGTTTTGGAAAATTTAGCAGAAAAACTTTATATGGATGGTTCGATATCATCAAAGTATGAAGAATTAGAGTTTGGAGATAGGGTAACTAAGATTTATTCTGAGAGTGGTGAAGTGCATAATCAGTTTTTTGACTTTTCTTTACCTCAGGGTTCTATAGAACCGGATACTCCGTTCTGGGCTGGTCCTGCGGTTTTTAGAGCCTTGACCGACCCAAAACTATTAGATGTGGTTGAATCAATTATTGGGAAGGAAATTTATTCTAATCCTGTTCAACATGTTCGAATTAAAGTACCTGAAAAATATTGCCCTAAAGATGAAAACGGTATTGTAAAATTTGGAGCTACCCCGTGGCATCAAGATAATGGTGTTGTAACTAAAGAAGCGGATAACACAGACATGCTTACAGTTTGGTTTCCACTAATGGACTCTGATGCAAAAAATGGCTGTTTAACTATAGTTCCTGGATCTCATAAAGGAGAAGTCCTTACACATTGTCCAAACTATAAGAATAGAGGACTGGAAATACCTGAACATTTATTTGATATTGGAAGTTCTATGCCTGTACCTATGAAGAAAGGGTCAATATTGTTATTGACAAAAAAAACCGTTCATTCAGCTTTACCTAACATTAGTGATAGAATTCGTTGGAGTTTTGATCTTAGGTATAATCCTATAGGTCAAAGGACTGGCAGGAGTGTCTTTCCAGGTTTTGTTGCTAGGAGTGAATCAAACCCTGAGTCTATATTAAACGATCCTTTTACTTGGAATAAGTTATGGACTAAAGCAAGGGATGATCTTGCTAAATCAGAGCAGTTTTCTTTTAATAGATGGGATGGCAATGATATAGCTTGTGCTTAATTTATTATAAGTATTAATTATTAAAAGTAAAATTTAAATTTTTTTCACTCAATTTCCATAATTGATCTTGGTATTTAATATTATTAGAAAATTGTGAAGATTCTACAATTTTTTTTTCGTGGTAATAACAATGATTATTATCAGTAGAATTTAAAGTATTTATTATATTTTCTGCTCCCCATTTTGCATTTCTGCCAACTATATTTAAACCTAGATTTAATAAAGGTGAAATAAATCCATTATTAGAAAGTAATCTTGTACCAATAATACCTGGATGAACAGAGCTGACTGAAATTTTTTTATTTTGTAATTTGTTAGCTAAACTATAACTCCACATTAACATCGCTAATTTGCTTTGCCCATATGCTTTCATTCCGTTATATCCTTTAGTAAAAGAGATATCTTCAAAATTAATTGTGGCCTTTTCATGTGCTATCGAAGATACATTTATTATTTTTGAATTATTAGACAAGGAATTATTTTTTACAAGTAATCCGGTTAGGAGAAAATGGGATAAATAATTTACACTCCATGTCATTTCAATATTTTGTTTATCTAGTATTCTTTTTAAAAAAATACCTCCAGCGTTATTTATTAATATATCTATTGATATTGCTTCTTTTTTGATCTTTTCTGTTATTAATTTAATTTGAGTTTGATCTGATAAATCGCATATTAAAATTTGTGATGAATCTGAAACTCTATTTATTTTTTTTAAAGTTTTTTCACATCGTTTTTTATATCTTCCTATACCTATTACATTAAATCCTTTTGAAGCTAAAATTATTGCAGTTTGTTCACCAATACCTGAAGTAACTCCGGTTATTAGACATGTTTTACCGTTACTTTTTATCATTTATAATTCTCCATTTATAATTACATCTATAACGGTAGTTTTATTGGATTTGATAGCATTTTCGATTGCTGGGCCAAGTTTATTAGTGTCTTCTATACGAATTCCATTTGCACCAAAAGCTTTAGCAATTGCACAAAAATCAAAAGGTAAAGGAAAATCCATGTTTAAATATTTGCTGGAATAATTTTTTTCATTCAAAACTTCTTCTTTATATATATTCATATTAACTTTTAGTACTCGATAGGAAGCATTATTACAAATAATGTAAACAACTGGGATTTTATAGTTAACTGATGTCCATAGTGCCTGAACAGTCATCATTGCTGTTCCATCTCCTAGAAATGCTATAACATTTTTGTTAGGTTCAGATAATTTTAATCCCAAAGCTGACCCCATACCCCAGCCAATAGCTCCCCCTCTAGCACCAAAGTAAGTATTTTTTTTAGAAAATTTTATTGCTGAATGTAACATCCCTCCAGAACTTACTGAATCATCAAAAATTATACAATCTGTAGGTAAATATTCGTTTATAGTTTTAAACATTTTTGCTACACCAATAGGATTTTTCCTTGATTGTGAAGTTGCTAATTTTTCAAACTCTTCGTATGTTTTTTTTGTTAATTTTTTATGGTTGTTTTTTCTGTTATTGATTATTTGTATTTTTTCTTTAGATAAATTTACTGATATTTCTTTTGTTAAAATTTCCAAAGTTTTTTTTGGAGAAGCGTGAATTCCTAATTCTGTAGATTCTGTTTTTCCTATTTCGGCTCTATTTATATCTAGATGAATTAATTTACAATTTTTGTTTAGAGGATTTTTTGGAACATAAAAATAATCTGAGAATACTGGACACCCAATTGCAAAAATTACATCTGCTTTATTAAGTTTTTGTATCGTATTTTTATCTCGGACACTACTCCATGGTAATTTTCCAAGATATTGTGGATGTTTAGTAGGGAAATTTACTTGAGTACTGATATGCCCATATACTCCTGCACCTATCTTTTCAGCCAATTCAACTGTTTCATTAATTGCATCATATTGGCTTACTCTGTCACCAACCAAAATAATAGGATTATTGGAAGAAGATAATAATTTTACTGCAATTTTTACACTGTTTTGATCAGGTTCTGGAAGAGAAAAATTTTTTGATGAAGGAAAAATCTCCATATTGGCTTTACTGTCTAAAGAGTTACCAGAGAATGAGACGAAAACAGGGCCTGTTGGTGGCGTAGAAGCTTCTAGAAATGCTCTTCTTAGGACACTTGGATATTGTTCTGTATGTGTAATTTCTACACTCCATTTACAAAATGGAGAAGCCATTTGCGCAAGATCAGATCTTCCTTCGGCGAGTTTTCTTACATCTTTATTTCCTGCAGTAATTACTAATGGTGTCCCAGCGTAATTGCTATCAGCAAGTAGAGAAAATGCATTAGCTAATCCATTATCAATGTGTAAACTAATAAATCCAACTTTCCCTGTTATTCTTGCGTAAGCATCAGCCATACCTACTGCCACACCTTCTTGTACTGCTAAAATATACTTAATATCAGGAAAATCTTCTAAACCATCCATTATGGCAGCTTCGCTTGTTCCAGGGTTTCCAAAAATGTACTCAACACCTTCAGCTCTTAACATTTCCAACATTCCATATGTACCGCTAAGTAATGGCATAATTATTCTTTCTTTTACAAGTTATTAAGTTTTCTTAAATATTAATGATGACATAAATATTGGGATTTTAGAAATAGAACATATATTCTAAATATATATTTTTAGATAAGGATCAATTATGAGTTTTGTATTAGTAGTTAAAAATAGTGAGCTTGCTAGGGCTATAGAAAAAGCATGGACAAAAAATCGCCGTTAAGTATTTAATGAATTAATAGCTTCATCAATTTTTGGGGGATCAAATCCATCAATAACTTTTTTCCCGATTAGTATAACTGGAGTAGTATCAAAGCCTAATTTATTAATTTCAATTTGTGCTTCCAAATTACTTGATACATTTTTTTCCTCGAAATTAATTTTTTTTAATTTCATATACTCTTTAGCCATTTCACATGATGAACACATATTTGATGTATATATAATTATTGATTTTTTATTTTTCAATTTATTTGTACAGATTTAACATTAGGTGCATGTATACCTAAGGAAGTTTTTAAAAACATTTCTACCTGTTGATGGGTAGGAACACATTCTGGGCATTCCTCATTTACTCCTGGAGTATATTTTAGTGAAAGTAATTCTCCATCCATTTGAATATCAGTCAATTTACCACCTTCTGATCCGACCATAGTAGAAATTTGTTTAATTACAAAGTCTACCTTTGGATCTAAAGAAGAATTTTGCATAATAATATCCTTTTTTTATTTCAAATTATACTCTCATAATAGTATATTATTATGTTAAATCAATACTAATTTCATGGTAAGGTTTTTCGTATATAATTTTTTTATGGAGAAATAAATGTTTGAACTTGAAGTTTTAAATCCTATAGCTAAACAAAGAGCAATGGAAAATATTTTTAATATTAATTTAAGACCTAAAACTCTCGATAACAAAACTATTGGTCTTGTTTGGAGTGGTACTCATGGAGGTGATGTGGCTCTAAATAGAGCAGGTGAAATGTTACAAGAAAAATTTTCTAATGTTAAGATAAACTTTTACACAGGTGGTAACTATCCTACACCCCCAGATATATTGAAGAAAGCAGCTAAGGAATCTGACTTAATAATTGGTGCAACAGGGGACTGAGGAACATGTGCATCGTGGATGGTCCACGATATGGTAGAAGCTGAAAAGCTTGGAGTTCCTTCAATTCCTTTAATTTCTGGTCGATTTGAAGGGGATGCTATTGCAAGTTCTAGAGCATTTGGGATGCCTGAATTGAAATTTGTAATTGTTCCACGTATTTATAGAAATCTAGCTATTGAAGAATGTATTAGTCAGACAGAAGATGCTATAGAAGATATAGTAAGCGTATTAATTGATGACCCAGATAACAAAACTTTTAGTACCAAAGAGATAGATACCCAATCTTCTTTTATTTATCATTCGGATGATAAATTTCAATGTTCTTTACTTATGAATAAAGATTTATTAGATAGAGATATAGGTGATGGTTTTCCTTTACTTCCAGCGACTAGAGATAAAGTAGATGAATTAATATCTGCTACTTCATTATCTTCTGAAGATGTTGTATGTGATATGCCTCCAGGATTTGGAATAGCTACTGTAGAAAAGATTGCGATTAATTCTGCATACGCAGGAGCTAAACCTGAACATATGCCTGTAATAATTGCAGCGGTTAAGGCTTTTTCTGGTTTAGGAGCTTCAAAAGATCCTTTACTTGCTAGTAATGCTACAGATCATGGCAAATCTTTATTGATGTCAACTAGTCCACAGGCTCCACTTTTAATTGTTAACGGTCCTATTGCAAAAAAATTGGGAATTAATTCTGGATCTGCTCTTGGGCCTGGTAAGGATAATGAAGTAAATATTGTTATAGGCAGGGCTTTTTATCTTTGTTTGAAAAATATAGGGTATTGGTATCCAAATGAAATGGATATGGATACTATTGGATCCACAAGAAAATTTGTTCAATGTATTGCTGAAAATGAAGATATGAGTCCTTGGGATCCTTTTCATGTGGATTTAGGTTTCGGAATAAATGAAAGTACAGTCAGTGTTTTTGTTACAGATGGAGAATTAGATATTCAGGATCAAGGAAATACAGATGCAGAAGATCTTTTAAAAGTATTAGCTTATGGATGTACATTTGGATCAGCTAATATTCAAAAAGGTAATAAGGGACCAGGAGGAGGTAATCAACGTTTGATATTAATGCCTCCGGATGTAGCTAATCCTGTAGGGACAGATGGAGAATTTTCTAAAGATAAAGCAAGGGAATTCATACATAATCATGCTGTAGGAAGTCTTGGTAGAATGACACATTACATGCCTTTGGAAGATGCTAGAGTGTCAGAACAATGGCAATGGATTAAAGATTTAAATGAAGATCAGAGAAAAGCTACCGAGATACCTATTATGAATAGTTATGAAGATTGTTATATTGTAGTTGTTGGAGCTGATAGAGCCAAAACTGCAGTCTTCCCTAGTGGTCCTTCCCCTTCTACGGAAGGAATTGATAGTTATATTTCTAGATAGTGTCTAATCAACTGTTACAATATTAAAAAAAATACCAGTAACATGAAAATAGTAGATTCTCATCCGCATATTTATTCTAAAAATATGGATAAATTTCCGTCTATTAAAGACCCCTGGCAACCTGGGCAACCATCTTCAGCAGAAGATCTAAAAAAACTGATGGATGAAAATGGGGTGTCTAAATCAGTGTTTATTCAAACTAGCACGTATTACGGATTTAGTAATGATTATGTCATTGAATCTGCAAATAAATTTAAAAGTTGGGCTACAGGTGTTATTACTTTAGATCCGGATAATGTTTCTAGTATTAATTATTTAGAAAAAATTGTAACTAGTTCAAATATTAGAGGATTAAGAGGAATTAAAGATTCTGAAAACAGAATTAAGTCAAATTCAGTATATAAATTATGGGAGAAAGCTCTTGAATTGAATATTGTAGTAAATTGTATGGTTATGGATGATATTAACTTAGCAAAAGAAATAAATCAAATTTCGAAAGATTTAAGTCCACTGAAAATAGTAATTGATCACTGCTTTATGTTGAACTCTGTGAGAAAAACAAAAGAAACTTTAATTGCTTTGGATTTACTTTCAAAAAATAAAAATATTTTTGCCAAACTAACTTCAGGTACGCATGGTTCATCTCGTATTTTTCCACATGAAGATATGTATGAACCAATTCGAAATGTTATTCATATGTTTGGTTCTGAAAGATGTGTATGGGGTTCTAATTTTCCTAATAAATTATGGTCTAAAGGTACAAATTATCAAGAAAATCTTAGTTTTGTCTCAGAAAAATTAGGCTTGAGTGATTTTGATAAAAAAAATATACTCAGTACTGTTCCTTTAAAATTATGGTTTTCTTAAACCTTTTATTTTGAGGAATGTTCTTTACTTAAGAGTAATCATCAGTATCAAATACTTTATTCATTTCTTTCCAAGTATCAAATTCTCCAGATTCTAATTTTTTTAGTAGTGGGAACATGGTTTCAGACCATTCTTTTACTTTTGTACGTGGAGGTTCTATATGTATACCATCTTCTAATTTAAAATTTTCATCTACTTCAAGTAACATAACTAATCTGTCTGATACGTTATAAATACGCATTCTTCCAATAGGTCTATCTTTCAAATCCTGAATTACCTCTGGCCAAACATTAGAATGATAATCAATATAATCTTTAATTTTTATTGGATCATCTTCTAAATCCACTTGTAGTACAATAATCTTTTGGTTTTTCATATTTAACTCAATCTATTTTTTTTCATTCTATCAGTATTATTTTTTTACTTTAAATTTAATTACATTACTAGATTCCTGTTTTGATTTAATTTTTTTATATACTTATCAAATCTAGTTAATAAAAAATTAAGTATTAAAAATTATGGAATTTATTTAAATATGAAAATTACTTCAGTCAAGGCGTATGTAGTGAATCCTAATTTAGGAAATAGCCCTTTTGTTAAGGATGATTGGCAATGGACATATGTTGTTATAGATACAGATGAAGGAATTTCGGGTTGGGGAGAGTCATCAAATGTACCCAGAAAAGGAAGTCATATATCTGCGCATGGCATTAATATTGTTGAACAGGTCCTTATAGGTCAAGATCCTACAGATATTGAAAGAATTTGGCATACTATTTACCGACACTATACCTATTTAGGATCTAGAGGTTTTCCAACGACCCTTTTATCTGGTATAGATATAGCTTTATGGGATCTAAAAGGAAAAATCTTGAATCGACCAATATATGATTTGTTGGGAGGTAAAGTAAGAGAAAATGTTCCCTTATATGCAAATGGATGGTTTGACGAATGTATCACTCCTGATGATTATGCTAAGGCTGCTAGGAAAGTAGTTAATGATGGTCATGACACTATTAAATTAGATCCATTTCTAGAAATGATTCCTTATCATACAACATATATAGATGGGAGAATTTCTAAAAAAGGCGAAAATCAAGGCTACGACATAGTTTCAGCTGTAAGAGAATCTGTTGGAGATGATATTGATATCTTGATAGATGCACATGGTAATTTTGATCTTCCAACATCAGTTAGATTATCAAATAGACTTTATGAAGATTCAAATATTGGTTGGTTTGAGGAGCCTATCCCTCCTGAATCTTTTCAGGCACTTGAAAATTTCAGGAATCAAACTTATTCTCCAGTATGTGTAGGTGAAAGATTATTTACTAGATGGGATTTTCAGCATGTTCTGGAAAATAATTTAGCAGATTATATTATGCCAGATGTAACTTGGACAGGTGGAATTTCTGAAATGAGAAAAATTGCTAATTTAGCTGAGTTATATTATGTACCTATAAGTCCACATAATGCTCAGGGAGCAGGTCAAATATTAGCTGGTGCCCACATAGGAATGCATGTTCCTAATTTCTATAAACTTGAACATTGTATTGCTTTTATTACTGGATATAATGAATTTTTAAAAGAACCAATAAATTTTGTTGGGAATACTTTAATTATGCCAGATGGTCCTGGCTTGGGAATTGATCTGGATATGGATAAATTGAAATCGAAAATACATGAAGACTGGAAGTAATTTAATATGGAAAATGACTTATTCTCTTTAGATAATAAAATTTGTATAGTCTCTGGTGCTGCTAGTGGTATGGGGAAGCAAATATCATTAGGTTTTGCTGAATATGGAGCATCAGTAATTTTGGTGGACATAAATATTGAAGGTGCTGAAGAAACTCACTCATTAATAAAAAATAATGGAGGAAAAAGTTTAGTTGTTCCATGTGATGTTTCGAATATTAAAGATATAGAAAATCTATATGAAATATTGGATTCTAAATTTGGAACTATTGATGTATTAGTTAATGTAGCAGGTGAAGGATTAGGTGGTAGACCAGAAGAAATTGAGTTGTCAATTTTAACTAAAACACTAGATAATTTAGTTGTAGGTAGATTTAAAATGTGTCAGGAAGCTGGCAATAGAATGATAAAAAATAATGTAGGTTCTATAATAAATTTTGGTTCTATAGGAGGATGGAGTTCCTTAGGTAGGGGACATGCCGCTTATGGAATTTCTATGGCTGCAGTTATTCAAATGACAAAAGAGTTGTCAACAGAATGGTCTTCTAGAGGTGTAAGAGTTAATGCTATATTACCTGCTCAAGTTTGGAATGAAAATTTAAGATCTAGAGTTAAAGATAGACCTGAACTGGAACAAACTTTCAAAGATGGACTTCCAATAGGAAGGTTAGGAAATCCTGAGGAAGTCAAAGGTTTAGCGATTTTTCTTGCTTCAGAAGCTTCAACTTTTATTACAGGTGCTATCATACCTATGGATGGAGGTAATCTAGCAATGAATTCTGGTGGATCTTATCCAGGAAGTTCTAGGATATATGGATAATAATTCTTTATTTGATCGGTGAAAAATTACTAGGTAATAAAATTTTATTTTCCATTTTTATTGGAGGTTTAGCTTCACTCTTTGGTGGCCAACCTATTTCTGAAAACTTTTTTCGTGATTCCGTTCTTTGTTGAAGATCCTTATAAGCCCAAATATGCATGAATTTGTTTACGTTACCAACTTCAGATATATAAGCACCTACTAAATCAGATAACTTTTTTCTTTCTTCAATTTTTTCTTCCCAAGCAGGTAAAATCTTTTCAATTTGTCCTGGAGGGTAAGTGTAAATTCTCATTTCAAAGAAAGGACCTATATTTCTCTCTCTCATTTCTGGTGAGAATGAAACTGGTATCCAGAACTCAGTATTCATATTAACCATACAATCACCAGTATTTGGTGGCCATAAACCTTTATTAACTGCTTCTTTTCTACATGAATTTCTATGTTCCATATTTTCGTATGGCCAAACATGTATAATCTGATTTAATGGTCCAATTTCTGTATACCAAAATGCTCCAATATTGCTGACAGTGTTTCGACCATCAATTTTTTCACCAAATTTTTCTAATACATAATCTAATTTACCTGTAACTAAATCATAAGTTCGAAATTCATAAATCATAATCTATCCTAAAAATATTTAATAATGAAAATTATATTATAAATTTTCTATGTAACCAAATTATAAATAAAAGAACCAAATTTTCGATAAGATTATCGATATGCAGAAATTTAAATCTAAAATATATTATGGTTGGATCATTGTGGTGGTTATGGGAATTATTTCTTTTGTTTCTATGGGATTACTTTCTTTGAATTTTGGTTTATTCATTAAGCCGATGGGAGATGATTTAGGTATAGGTAGAGCTACATTTGGGTTTGCACAATCTGCAATGATGATATCTGCAGCTTTTTCAGCACCTTTCGTTGGGAAATTGATAGATCGTTATGGTACTAGATTATTATTACCTATTGCAGCCACAATTACTATTTCTTCGATTTTTATTCTTAGCCAATCCGATAGTAGTATTCAAATAATTATAGTTTTTATTGTGATGGGATTGATGAATTTTAATAATCCAGGGAACATGTTTACTTCTATCCCTATACTAAAATGGTTTGTAAAGAACAGGGGTAAAGCATTATCTTTTTCGTCCCTAGGTATTCCAATCGGAGCGATTGTATTTATTCCTTTGACTCAAATCTTAATAAATAATAATGGTTGGCAATTATCATTGATGATCCTTGGATCTATAGGATTATTAGTAATTATTCCAATCTCATTATTATTTCTTCGTCGTCAGCCCGAAGATATAGGATTACAGCCAGATGGGAAAAATTTAGAAATAACATCTAAAAATGAAGAGAATATAAAACCTGAAACGTCTATTACTTTAAAAGAATCTTATAAAACTTTTACTTATTGGCAATTAATTATAATTTTTTCTTTGCATTATTTTGCTGTTGGAACTATAGCATTACATAGAATACCTGCTTTTATGGATAGAGGATTAGATCCTACTTTAGTTTCTATTTCTACTGCTTTTGATGCTGTTTGTGCAGGAGTTAGTTCTTTTATTATGGGGTTTCTTATATCTAAAATCAGTTCTAAGTGGATTGCTTCATTTAGCTTCTTTTGTTTATTTATTGCTAGTGTCATTACAATTTATGCATTTGATTTTTGGGGAATGTTTATTTCGATGTCTATATTCGGGGTAGGAATAGGGGGGTTAATATTCATACAAAATTATATTTGGGCTGAAAAATTTGGTAGAGAAAATGTAGGTACAATTAAAGGGTCTTCATTTTTTGTAATTATGTTGATTGGAGGTATTGGTGCTCCACTTTCTGGCTATATTAAAGATGTAACAGATTCTTATGTATTTATTTGGTGGATATCTGTTTTAATTTTGTTTATTTTATCTATTTCGATATTGTTTGACAGAAAAAATAAAAGTGAATAAATTATTTATTTGTATTTGGATTGCGGGCAAATAAAATAACTAATGAAGATAAAAAACATAGTGTATTTACAATTAAAAATGCTCCATCATAAGATTTATAAATATCATAATAACGTCCTACTAAAATTGGAGTTGAGACCATAGAAATTGCTACTATCATACTTGAAAACCCAGTTATAGTAGCAAAATGTTTCTTTCCGAAATATTCTCCTCTCATAGCGTGAATTAAAGGTGTTCTTACACCATAACCAATCCCCCAAATTACAGCAAAGAACATTATTGAATAAAAGCTATTAGCAAAAATTAATATGATTATAGAAATACCTTGTACTGATATGAATATAGATGATAGTAATCTTTTGCTATAAATATCTCCTAATATTCCTCCTACTATATGAAATATCAATGAGAAAACAGCCATTATTGGTATTATAGTACTTGCAATTTCTGGTTGAATATTAAGTCCATTAGAATCCGTAAGATACAGGAAAATATGAGCCATAATTGCTGATAGAGATGCATTAACAAACATATGTCCCAATGTTAGAGACCAAAATGAACTATTCTTAAGTGCTTCATTGGTAGTGAAATCTTTATTGATTTTTACTGTTTTTATATCTGGATCATTTTTTTCAATAGGTGGTTTTTTGTTTAAAATTATTGCTGTAACAGGTCCTAAAATTAATGTGATCATTCCAAAAATAAACATACTGGATCTCCATCCCAAACTTTCCATACCCCATACTAAAATAGGAGCACTAAATCCCCCTAAAACTGATCCTCCTATTACTATAGACATTGCTGTCGCTTTATTTTTTGTCATCCAAGAATTTACTGCAGTAATAGATGGAGTAAAACCTCCTACTGAAAAACCTAATGCGATTAAGAAAAAAGATATGTAATAATGTACAGGTTTTTGAATAAATGAAAAATAAATTAACCCTAATCCAGCCAAACTAAAACCTATAAAAACCATTTTTCCCACACCGAATCTATCGATAAGCCATCCCTCTATAGGGCCGAATAATGCTCCTCCAAATCTTCCAAATGAGGCCACACCCGAAACAAGTGTTCGTGACCATCCAAATTCATCTTCTACTGCTCTAAAAATTGTACTTGATGCAAAGAAAGTAGGGCCACTACTTATAAATCCGTTAATTCCTCCGGTTATTGAGATTATCCAACCGAAATTTATTTTCTTCTTCTTCATATGCCAATTTTATGACTAGATATGTAAAAATCATAACGATTTCTTAAAGTTTTCTAAAAAAATAATTAACATTTATACTAGATAATTCCTATTAGAAAGGTTTAGTGGCAGAAAGAGAGGTAAAAAATGATTACAAAAAAGATTTATACGGGATTTATAATAGCAATTATTTCTATATTTTCTTTTACTTCAGTTGCATTTGCTGATGAACCTAAAGATAAAAGTTCAAATGAAGTTTTATCTAGAGCTGCAGAAATATTAGGAGTAGATGTAGTAGATCTTGAAAATGCATTAAAGAATGCTAATGCAGAAATTAGGGAAAAAAAACATGAATCTAAATTACAAGAATTTGTCGATAGTGGAAAAATTACTCAAGAAGATGCCGATGAAATTAATCTATGGAGAGAATCAAAACCTGAAAGTATTAAATCTCTAAGAAAAGTTATTCATACTATGAAAAAAGAAGGAGAATTTAAAAGGCTTTCCAAAGAAGATTTAGCAAGTAAGGCTTATGAATTAGGTTTTATTAGTCAGTTAGAACTGGATGAAATTACATTATGGTTTGGTTCAAAACCTACAGCCATAGAATTAATTAAGCCTGACAAAAAGAAACAGAGGAAATTTCGTAAATTTAGAAGCCTTAATAAATTTAAAGTTCAAGATAATACACAAAAGTTTTCTGAAAGTTTTAGAGAAAGATCTATAGAAGAATTAGTTGTTCCTAGAACGAACATATAAAATTTTTGAATTCATAAAGACCCATTTTTTAATGGGTCTTTATATTTAACTCTCATTTTTCATCATTCTTATATTTATTGAACTAAAAGAGGAATTTATTCTTTTTTCACTTAAAATTTCTATTAATTTGAATCCTGAAATCTCTATAGTATTTAAGAATTCAAATTTGGATTTCATCGACAATATTTGAGCATGTTTTTTCTTATTATTGAGAACGATGTCTGAAATAATACAACTTCCACCACATTTTAATACTCTATAAATTTCCTCAATAGCTCTTTCATTTTTTTTCGTAGAATTAATAATTGCATTCGCTATGACGAGATCAAATTTTTCATCTGTTTCAGTGATATTTTGTATGTTTCCTAATTTAAATATAATATTTTCAATTTTCTGTTGTTTTATAATTTTTTGAGCTAAAGAGATAAATTCAGGAGATTGATCTAATGAAACAATATTTACAAAATTTTCTACTTGTTTAGATATGAGAATAGAATCAATTATACAACCACTTCCAAGGCAAAGAATTTCTTCTTCTTTTTTTATATTTAAGTAATTTAAGAGTTTATTATTGATTTTTATATATTTGATAATCTTTTCGGGGATATAAATTAAATCTTTTTTGTCATATAAATTATGAATGTTAGGATAGGGAATATTACCAAATATCATTTCATCTTTTAGTTTATTTATTTTTATTAATTTATCCATAATTAGTTATGTAATTGTATTTAAATCTTTTATCTAAAGTAAAATTATATTTCAAATGTTTTTCTAAGTGGGCTGGTATTTTGTTAGATTCTTTAATTTCTTTCGCCGCTATTTCAAGTGCTTTTTGGTGGGCCTCTTCAGGAGGTTTTATTAAATCCGTAAAAGCAAATACTACATTTGTTTTTCCTTTTATAGAATCGATAGTTTCGGGCATCCTAGTATTAATACTTCTAATACTTACTAATCAGTGGCTTGGAATTTTTTCTTATTCTAATAACATTTATATATTTATGTCACTTGCTTCAATTTGTAGTGTTTCTGGGGTATTTTTATTTATTTTGTCAATTAAGAAAATACCATTAGGGATTGCTTATACAATATGTGCCAGTGTTCAAGTATTGACCGCAGTATTTTTGGACTTTGCTTTCAATTCTTTACTTCCTAATTCTGGTGTGTTTTTAGGAGGAATGATTATATTATTAGGAATCTTATCTATAAACTTTTTTGCTTTTAAGACTATGAAAGATAAAAAAGTATCTTTTTATTTATACATTATTGGAATTTTTTTTAGTTTTGTTGCTGGAGTTGTTTGGAGTGTTGGAAATTTTTCTAATGATAGGGCATTAATTGAAGCTAATGTTTTAGTAGGTGCTATGTTTAGAAGTTTTGCACCATTATTAATTTTTGGCCCTTTACTCTCTTTAAAATTTAGGAACCATATTGTAATTATTTCTCGTAAAGATTGGTCAAAGATATTGCCAGGTGCTCTTTGTATTTCAATAGCAATGCTATCTTGGTTAGTTTCATTAAATGTTAATTCTGTTACTTTAAACTCAATATTTATAAGTATGTCTCCAATGTTTGCAATATTAATAGGTTTTATATTTTTTAAGGAAAAAATTAAACTGAATGAGTTACTAGGTATCTTTTTGTGTCTCAGTGGTACATTGATGGTAATTATAAGTAAATAAAATTTATTTTTCTTTGTATTTTTTTAGTAAATTTTTTGCAATAACCAATCTTTGTATTTCAGATGTTCCTTCACCTATTATCATTAGAGGAGCATCTCTGTAATATCTTTCTAGTGGTAAATCTTTGATGTATCCGTACCCACCAAATATTCTCATGGCATCCATAGTTACTTGTGCACAAATTTCACTAGCGTACAATTTTGCCATTCCTGATTCCATATCAAATCTTCCACCTGAATCTTTTTTCTTAGCAGCATCGTAAGTCATCAATCTTGCTGCGTGTATTTTTGTAGCCATATCTGCCAAATAATTTTGTATTGTTTGCCTTTCAGAGATTTTTTTCCCAAAAGTTTCTCTTTGTTGTGAATACTTAATTGCTGTTTCAAAAGCTCCTGTAGCTACACCTACTGCACGTGCTGCAATGTTTATTCTCCCTGTTTCCAAAGCATCCATGACATGGTAGAATCCTTTTCCTTCTATTTTTCCAATAATATTTTCCTCATGGATCTTATAATCCTTAAAGATCAATTCAGTAGTATCTACACCTCTATAACCTAATTTATTAAGGTCTTTTCCAGAAGAAAATCCTTTTCCTTTTTCAGCAATAAATCCAGTAATTCCTCGATGTTTTGGTTCTATAGACGTGTCAGTTTTTGCTAAAAGAAAAAAAACATTTCCGTGTTTGCCATTAGTAATAAATAACTTATTACCATTTATGACGTAATAGTTATCATTTTTTATGGCTCTAGTTTTCATAGAAGCCACATCGCTCCCAGATCCAGGTTCAGTAAGAGCTAATCCCCCTCTTTTTTCTCCTGTAGCGAGTTTGGGTAGCCATTTATTTTTTTGTTCTTCTGTCCCATATTTTTGGATTGCATATGATAAAATTGAATGTGTTCCAATAGGACCGGTTATTGACATCCAGCCTTTTGATAATTCTTCGAAAACCATTGCATAAGTAGCGTAATCTAACCCCATCCCACCATACTTTTCTTGAATAGTTATTCCAAATAAACCCATCTCAGCCATTTGGTCGATTAATGATGATGGATATGTATCATTATCATCATATTTTGATGAAATAGGATTTACTTCTTTATTTACGAAATCTCTAACAGTATTGAGAATTTGTATACGTGCTTCTTCTATTTTATTTTCTTTCATGGTTTTTTTAATTGAGGGAATTAATTATCTTTTTATAAAATCCATATTATTTAACATAAATTAATTATGTTTAATTACAATAGTCATTATTTCACCAATATTATGAGTATAAAGTTTTTTTTTATAATAATAATAATTTCTTCCATAGTATTTTCTAGTTGTATAAGTCAGGAAGAATTGCAATCTTATTTAATTGATCAAATTTTGGGGGATGAAATTGACAATTCAGTAAATAGTAAAGAAATTTTTATTGAATTGGAAAATTCACCTACTCCTTTTCCTACACCAACCATTGTCCCAAAACCTACACTAACATCCACTCCTGAGCCTACATATACTCCTGAGCCTACATCTACACTAGAACCTACATCTACTCCTATAGTTAAACCTCAAGCGCCAACCGTACCTTCTAAACCTGAGAAAAAAAAAGAAGTAATTGTTGCAACAGCTAAACCTGAACCAACAGTTACACCTACACCTACACCTATTCCTACCGCTACATTAGTTCCTATCCCAACTGTAACCCCTACACCTTTACCTCCTACAGCTACACCTATTCCAACACCAACACCTATTCCTTATGAATATTATTTTATATCTAATGTTAATCTGGGTTTAGAAGGTGAGGGTTTATTCGAGGAAAAGAGAGTTGTTAGTTTATCCGGAGGAGGAAACGAAGGTTTAGATATGATAAACGATTCTGTATATGTTTATTTGGAAACAGAAGATAATAAATATCCACTAGTTACTAATATGGATGATATTACATTTTTTGTACCCGGAACTAAAACACAGATTAGAGGTTTAGTGATTTCTCTTTGGACTAGTGGAGATATTATGACCCCGACTGTAATAAAATTAGAAAGATTAAACAAAGTTGGGATGCCAGATGTTTGGGCAGTAGATCCTAATTATGCTGGGGGTAGAGGACCAAATAATTATTATGGATTAGTAGATATTGAAGTTAAGATAAAGAAATATTAATATATAGATAAAATGTATAATCTTTTTTCAAAAAATATATCTATCCCAAATCCAGAAGATTGTTTGGAAGGTAGATCTGAACCTATTATATTAAATGGAACTCATTATGTAACAGGTAAATCCATAATCCCTCCATATCCTGAAAATACAGAACAAATAATTATGGGTATGGGTTGCTTTTGGGGAGCAGAAAGGATTTTTTGGGATATTCCTGGAGTATATACAACTTTAGTAGGTTATAGCGGTGGTATTACTCCTAATCCTAATTATGAAGAAGTATGTTCTGGAATGACAGGACACAGTGAAGTAGTAAAGGTGATATTTTTTCCAGATTTATGTGATTTAGAAACTCTTTTGGTTCAATTTTGGGAAAATCATGATCCTACTCAATTTATGAGGCAAGGTAATGATATTGGTTCTCAATATAGAAGTGCTATTTATACTACTATCAATTCTCAAATAAAAATAGTTAGTGATAGTTTAGAACATTATCAAAACAGACTTCATATATCAGGATTTAATACAATTAAGACTGAAATATCTGAGGCTAAAAATTTTTATTTCGCAGAAGAATATCATCAACAATATTTAGCTAAAATTCCTAACGGATATTGTAATCACGGTTTTTGTCAAGCTACTTATAACGATAAATAAATTCAAATTTATTTAGGTCTCATCATTTTCCCAGATTTATTGTGTTTAACTAAATTCCATTTTTTATTATGTAATTCCTTTGGGAATTTAGAAAATTCATGACATTCTTTTGAACAACATCCTTCATATTTTTTAGAACAATCTTCACATTGTATAAAAAGTGTATGACATGGTTGAAATGAACAGTCAGTATGGGTATTAGAAGGTTTATTGCATAAATAACAATTACTTAATATATCTTCAGTGATCTTTTCTCCAAGTCTTTTGTCAAATACAAAATTTTTTCCTTTAAATTTATTTTCAATTTTTTTTTCTTTTACCTTATGAGCATAATTTATTATGCCCCCATCAAGTTGATTAACATCTGAGAAATCATGATGTTTTAAATAGGCACTAGCTTTTTCACATCTTATGCCACCAGTACAATAAAGAAGAATTTTATTTTTTTTATTATTTTCCAGAATATTTTTGATTTTAGGTAAGGATTCTCTAAATGTTTCTGAATCTGTAGTGATGGCTCCATCGAATCTACCTACTTCTGATTCGTAAAAATTTCTAACATCTACAACTATAGAATTTTCAGATTCCATGGCTTTATTAAATTCCATGGGTGATAAATGTTTACCAATATTTGTATGGTCAAAATTGGAGATTTTCAATCCATCTGCTACAATTTTTTCCTTAATCCTAACAATCAATTTTTCAAAAGATTTTCCGTTATCCTCTAAACCCATTTTAATTTTTACATCATTTAAGACGCTTATACTTCTCAGGTGATTATCAAACTTATCAAAATTGTGTTTAGGGATACTAATTTGGGCATTAATTCCCTCACTAGCAATATAAGTTCTTCCTAGTATTTGAAAATCGGACCATTTTAGGTAAAGATTATTTCTAAATTCTGCAACATTAGTTAATTTAAAATACTTATAAAATGAACATGTAATACGTTCAAAATCTTCCGAATATAGAGTATTTTTCAGTATTTTTTTATCTTGTCTATTAAATAATTTATTTTTATTAATGGAATTCAATTTAATAGATAATTTCGAATTATTTTTACGGTTTACCAAAGCCTTCAATAGCATATTCTTTAAGAGCTTCTATTTCTAGGTTTACTCCTAATCCAGGTTGATTAGTCAAATATAAATCACCATTACGGACGTCTAGAGGTTTATCAATAAATCTATCATAAAGGCTTAAATCATATCGATGAGTTTCTAATTTATAAAAATTTGGTACTGTCATCATAACCTGTGCGCCTGCCATAACGTTTATTGGACCACTAGCATCATGAGGAGATATTGGTACATAATAAGATTCTGCTAATGTAGCTATCTTTTTTAATTCAGAAATACCACCAGTCCAAGTAACATCAGGCATAATGAAATCTGCTAATTCATTTTCTAGTACATTTATAAATTCCCATCTAGTAAAAAGTCGTTCTCCAACAGATATTTTTGCATTTGTTTTTTCTCTTACCTGTTTAAGTGCGTGGTTACTTTCTACTGGTACAGGCTCTTCAAACCAAAAGATGTCAAATTCTTCTAAACCTCTACATAAATCTATTGCAGTTGGAACATTATATTTACCATGTGCATCTATAAGAATTTCTATGCTAGGACCTATAGCTTCTCTTACAGCTCCTGTTATTTCCCAAGCTAATTCCATACCAGATCGGATTATTTGTCCATCAATATAGTGAGCATTACCTTCAGGGATTGAATGCATCATAGGATCAAATTTAAATGCTCGATGTCCTGAAGCAACTAATTCCTTAACATCGGATATTGCAGTATCAATATCTCCTTCTGGGTTAGGTGGGTGTGTGTAAAGACCTATTCTATCCCTTACTGGGCCACCTAATAACATGTATATTGGTAGTCCTAATTCTTTACCTCTAATATCCCATAATGCAATATCTATAGCGCTAGCAGTAGCACTTACCGCTCCTCTGGTTCCAACATAAGTCATAGATCGTATATTATCATTCCAAATTCTTTCAATATGCGAAGGATCACGACCTATCAAAGTATTTCCAACCTCTTCAATCATACGAGCTACAGCTCTATTTCCGGCTGGTCCAGGGTAAGTTGTCACTTCTCCCCATCCAGTTATACCTTCATCAGTGTCTATTTGGGCAAAAAGCAATTCTCTTTTGTTTGAATTAGATAATGGGTCTGATGGGCGATCATTCCATGGAATTTGAATAATCCATGGTTTTATAGATGTTATCTTCATTATGTATTCTCCTTAGGTTTTAATGGACCTTCACCATATTTATTGGGGCCCTGTGTATTTTTGATATGAAAAATAAATAAAACAATTGATCCAAATAATAAAATTATGTGCAATAATAACCACCAACCTGATTTATCTATATAATGTAATCTACGAACGGCAATTGAAATACTAGGGATAAAAGTAAATAATCCCCATATTGCCTGTAGGAACAAAGGGATTCCTAAAGTAGAGGTAATTATTCCGTCTGCTAACCCGACAACTACAGAGGCTATAAATAAAAATAGTTGAAAGAACCAAAATTCAGATCTAGAGGATCTACTTTTAAAATTAAAATAATTAGAAAAACCTGATTCAATAGATTGTCCAAAATTCATATTCCCTCCAAATAAACTATTTCATTAAAAATTAAAACATAAAAATTGTTATGAAATAGTTTTAGATCGTAAATTTCTAATTATTTTAATTTATCTGTTATGATATCACCTATTTTTTCTGTGTGATAAGAATCATTAAAAGAAATAATTTCCCATCCCAAAGGACCAAAATTAAATCTAGAAATAGAACAATTTAAAATTTGTGAATAAGAACTTTTCATCATTTTTGTATCCCATCCAGTAATGTAGTGGAAAATACATCTTAATGTTATTCCATGACTAATAATTGCAATATTATAAATACCTTTTTTATCTAACCATTTTGGGTTGTCAAGGAATTCATCTTCTAACCAGTTTGAAGCTCTTCTTTCTACTTGACGTCCTGACTCTCCGTCAGCAGGTTGGAACCATTTCCCTTTTTGTTCAGAAAGAAGCAGGATCTCTGGAGTCATAACTTCATCGAATTTTTTACCTCTCCATCCAGGTATTTGTTGTTCAATAATATGATCAAATTTTTCAAATTTTTCATAATTTAATTCCATCCCTTTCAACATATTAGTAGTTGTTTCAATTGCACGAGTTAGGGTTGAGGAATAAATTTTATCGAAGGTTATTTCTGAATTTTTCAAACGTTTACCTAAAGCTAAAGATTGTTCATGACCCCTTTTTGTTAAGGGAGCATTGTGATCGTTCGCGTATGCCATACCGGATTCAATATTAGATTCTGATTCTCCATGACGAATAAAGTAGAATTGGAATTTTATATTCTTATGTTTCATAAATTACCTTTATAAATATTATGTGCTTATCTCTAAATTAAATTTTATTCTAATCGGTTATCCATATAGGTTGTGTCCATAATCTTGTACCATCAGAACAAATTATTTCCACTCGTACATAAACATCATTTTTTGATGGGCAATACCTACCTGATAAACCAGTTATTTGATCTGAAATTACCCCTTTATTTGTAATAAAATTGAATGTGTATTGATTTTTTTTAGAGCCATTTTCTAAATCATTAATTTCCAGGACAATTTCATTTTTTGTGATTGTAAAATCACCTAGTTCAACTCCGGTAGACGCGTAAAAATCACCAGAGGACATACTTTCTAATATGGCAGATTTATTTAGATCTTCAGAAAATACTTGAATCCATCCTCTCCCAGGATTGGCTTTTTCAGGATTGAATTCATGATAATGATGGGCATCATCTGTGGCAAGCCCTAGGATTTTTTTCCTATTTGATAATAATTGATCCCACATTGTTGAAACGGATGGTTTTTTGTTATCTCCAAAACTATTAGATCCTGCGTGCCCATTAAAAACTTCAATAAACTTATAATTTTCAATTGAATTTAAATGCTTATAAGAAAGTGCCCATTTATAATTTGGATGATTAATAGAAGCTAATCCTCCAGCTTTAACTATTCCATCAATATTTTCTCTTAGTGCATGAATTACATTTTTTGCGATGCTAGGTTTTACTACCTTTTTTATTCCATACCCATTAACATGAACTGGAATAGGTCCTACACTAGATGTAACTTCTTCACCAGGAATAAGTAAGGGCCATCTTTTAGTGTCAGTATCATTTAGTATAGTAAGATGGTTATGGTCAGATAGGCATAAAAAGTCATAATTATTATTGTGATACCATTCGGCTACATGTTTAGGATCTTCGTCACCGTCACTATTAGTAGTGTGAGTATGTAAATTGCCTTTTAGTAATTTCTTTTGAATTTTTTTTTCCTTTCAATTTTATCTATAATCGTTTTATTGGATATTTTTATATTATTTTATTCTAAAGTGTTTTTAAATAATTGTTAATCGAAATTAAACAGAAAATTTTTTTAAGAGATTTTTATAGGTATGTTTTTAGTCGTATGAGATACCTGTTTTTCTTATTATCTAAGTATCTTGTTTTAAATGTCAATAATATTACTACAGATGTAAAATTTGCATATATTTCTGCATCGTTTTATGTGGGAAGCCTTAACGAATTTGTAAGGGTGAAATCATTTTCTGGGGAAAAAAATGTTATAGCTTTTTTATTAGAGGAAATTTCTTCGGGTGATACAGTGATTGATATAGGAGCAAATATTGGGACACATTCAATTCTATTTTCAAAAAAAACTGGCTCTCAAGGTAAAGTATTTTCAATAGAACCAAATAATTTATCTGCATCACGTTTAAGAGATAATATTGAATTAAATAAATTAAATAATATTGATGTTTTTGAAATTGGTTTTGGAGAAAAAAATAAAGAAGAAAGATTTTCTATGGGTTTAGATCCTTCTTATGGTAAAAGTAGAATAATAAAGGATTCTATTCATAAACAACTAACTAAAAAAATAAATATTGTAAATGGTGATGAATTTATTAGAGATAATAAATTAAAAATTCCTAATGTTGTGAAAATAGATGTTGAAGGGTATGAATATGAAGTCATTCAAGGATTGAGAGATACTTTAAATAATCCAAAATGTAGAGTAGTAATGTGTGAGTTTAATTTTCTGGGAGATGAAGATTTGTTTAAAAAAAATGGATTTGAAGTCATTTATTCTTCCAAAAGAGGTTTTGATACACATAGAATCTATAGAAAATTCAATACTAAATGATTGACTGAATATTATGAACGAATTTAAAAATAAGATTGCTTTAATTACTGGAGGATCAAAAGGTATAGGTTTTGCTACAGCAAAAAAATTATCAGGACATGGTGTAACAGTTATTATAACCGGAAGGAATATTGACGATTTAAAATCTAGTTCAAAAAAAATATCTAAAGAAGGTTCTGAATGTTTCTATTATGTTTGTGAATTAGGGAATATAAATGATATTGAAAATCTTATAAATAAAGTAAATAATAAATTTGGTTATATTGATATTTTAGTAAATAATGCAGCAATCTCATTTCTTAATGATGTAGTAGATGTAACAATTGAAGAATTTGAAGCTACTATGCAAGTAAATTTATTAGCCCCAATTTTACTTACTAAGGCGTTTGTTCCTAAGATGATAGAAAATGGTCATGGAAAGATAGTTAATGTTTCTTCAAGAGCAGGGTCTAAAGCTGAGTTGAAACATTCTACCTATTCAGCTTCAAAAGCTGGATTGGATCTGTTCACCAAAACTTCTGCTCTTGAACTTGCTAGTAAAAATATACAAGTCAATGGTATAGCTCCAACTGTAATACTTACGGGAATGGCAAAAAAATATTGGCCTCCTGGTCCTATCACTGATAATAAACTATCTAAAATACCTACTGGACGTTTTGGTCTTCCTGAAGAAGTAGCCGATGTTATAGTATTCTTGTGTTCTAATTCATCTAGTTATCTAAATGGGGTTATTTTACCTATAGATGGAGGAGAATCTGCGTAATATGAAGGCAGCAATTTTAAGTGATAAAAAAAATATAATTTTAGAAGATATTCCTGATCCAGGGTCTCCAAGTTCATTTGAAGTTAGAGTTAAAATTTTATCAGTAGGAATTTGTGGCAGTGATGTTCACTATTATTCTCATGGACGGATAGGTCCTTATGTAGTCGAATCTCCTTTGATATTAGGACATGAAGCTTGTGGTTATGTTGAGGAGATAGGTGATGAGGTAACCTCATTATCGGTTGGTGATTTTGTTGCTCTAGAACCAGGAATTCCATGTCATAAGTGTAAAGAATGTTTTACGGGGAAATATAATCTTTGTAAAGGGGTTAAATTTTGGGCTACTCCTCCTATAAATGGAGCCTTAGTTGAATATGTTTTGCATCCAGAATCTTTTACTTATAAATTACCTGATACATTGGATCAAAATGTTGGACCTTTAATTGAACCTTTATCTGTTTCTGTACATGCTTTAAGGAAAACTGGAATTTCTCCAGGGGACACTGTCTTTGTAAGTGGATCTGGAACTGTTGGGAATTTAACTTCATCAGTAGCAAAATATTCTGGGGCTTCAATTGTTATCGCTTCTGACACTAATACAAATCGACTTGAATTGGCGAAGAAAATGGGAGTGGACAATACTATAAAGATTGATAATAATGAAATTCTTTCAGAATTATATAAAATTGAATCTGTACCTGAACCTAATCTTATTTATGAGTGTTCTGGAAATAGTGAAGTTTTGAATGAGTTAATAAAAATTGCTGCTCCTGGAGCTAGAATAGCTTTAATAGGAATGGGTAATGAAGATTATAAACTAAATGCTGTAGAGGCTATGGCTAAAGAATTAGAAATTTATACTGTATTTAGATATTCTAATTCGTATGGAATTGCAGTACAGATTGCTAAAAGTAATAAATTTCAATTTCACAATTTAATTACCGACACTTTTTCTATTGATGAAGTTAGTAGAGCATTCGAATATGCGGTGAATCCTGATCCTAGAACATGTAAAATTTTGATTGAACTATAATGACTTTACGTAATGTAAATAATCATGATATTGTTTCAGCTGTAGACTTAGGATGTCAAACTATGTCTAGAGTATTTAATCCTGACGATAATAATATTCCGTATTTTGGTTCGGAAGTTTTACCAAATCCGAAATTATTTTTTAGTGATAGACATTCAGAATCACATATACCAGGAAGGCATCTTAATGCCTTATTGACTGCTAAGAATATTTTTGGTGTAGATATAGAAGATTCAGTAATTAATAAACACCAGAAAGCAGCGTTTTTTTCTTTTTCTGGTACACTTCCTTTTCCACTAAATCGAGATAGAATTGATGGAGAATTAGTCAATTTTAATGAACATAATTTTAGAGAAGGATTTCATGCATTGTATGCTTTGATTAGATATAGAAATTCTAATCAAGCAATGGATATTCTAGAAGATTGTATAGAGAAAATTTTTGAATTATGGGATTCTAAAAATGGTTGGAATTACGGAGATATTCAAAAAAATTTTAATTTGAATATATATCCTGCAGACCATACTTTTATAGAAGGGTTGGGTAGGTCTATAGGTCCTCTAGTTAAAATATATGATCATATAAAATTTGAACCTGCAATCAAATTATCAAGGATACTTGTAGAGAAATCCATTAATGAATTTTTTAATGAAAACGGAACCTATGATATAAAAACATTTGGTACACATACTCATTCTACAACATGTGTTATGTCTGGAATTGCTCAGTATGCAGATTTATTACAAGACCATTTATTATTTGATAGAGTAAAAAAATTTTATGATAATGGACTTTGGGAAATTAGAGATTATATAGGTTGGGTAATTGAAAATAGTGGTGAAGATAGTGAACCCGATAGAGGTGAGTGTAATAATACAGGAGATATTATTGAAACTGCTTTATTATTGGCTAAAAATGGATATCCCGACTATTATGAAGACGCAGAGCGTATAATTCGTTGTCATTTACTACCATCACAATTAAGGGATAATAGTTTCATCCCTGAGAATAGTGATAATTTAGAAGAAGATGGTTATAAAAATATAGCTTATCGTCATTTGGGTGCATTTGGATTTCCTGCGCCTTATGGCCATTGGCCAGTTGACCAAATACTAGATTCAAATTTATCTTTAAACTCCAAAAAATCAGCAGACAGGATAAGTTTTAATATGGATATAGTTGGTGGGGTCATAGGCTCTTTATGTGAGGTTACAAAACATGTTCTCATAGAGGAAGATAATTTATATAAGATTAATTTGTTTTTTAATTTACCTATAAAAAATAAAAATATTGGAATAAAATTTAATGAAACTGGCAATGAAACCGAATTAAAAATAATTAATCCTAAGAATATAATGCTAAGAATTCCATCATGGGCACAAAAATTTCCAATTGAAATCAACGGTGATGTTAATTACGAAATGATTGATGGTTATATTAAGATTTATGGACTAAAAACTAATCAAAAAATAGGTATAAAATTTCAATTACCTAATAGAAAAATTGTACTAAATCACAGAAAAAGAGATATAAAAGTCAATCTAATTGGAGATAACATAATATCCATGGAAAATTTTGATTCAGAACTAACATTTTTCCCGAAAATTTAGGATTATACAGTAACTTTATATTTGTTTATAAAATCATTATTTAAGGTGATCCCCCATCCTGGTAAATTTGGGATTTTATATTTTCCATTTGCTATTTTTTTATTTTCAAGTAAATTCCAGAAAATAGGATCCCTATCAGGATGGAAACATTCAATATATTTTGCTTTGTTAACAGAACCTAATAATTGAGCAGATATTTGAGGTTCTTCATGATGTGCCATATGAATAGAATTTGATTCACAAAGTCCTGCAACTTTTAACCATTCGGTTGGACCTCCACCCCATGAAGCATCAAAATTACATATATCAATTGATTCATTATTAATTAGATCCAAAATTCCTTGTCTACTTATTTCACTTTGTCCCGCTGCTACAGCTATACCGGTTTTATATCTTATACTTTTTAATGACTGTCTATCTATAATCCATTCGATAGGTTCTTCTATCCAATCTATTTGATAATCTCTAACTAAATTACAAAATTCTATAGCTTCTTGTTCACCATATCCTTGATTGGCATCTGCAATTAGAATAAATTTTTCTCCTGCGAATTTTCTCATTTGAATAAATCTTTTTGCATCTTCTTCTGGGGAAGCTGAACCTATTTTCATCTTGCATCCTGAAATACCAAGTTTCTGGTAATCTTCAATTTCTGAATTTAAATCATTTAAATTTTTACTGTAATATCCACCAATAGCTATAATTGGTAGTTCATCATGATAAGAACCCCATAATTGCCTTAGAGGCATATTAGCTTTTTTCCCTACTATGTCCCAAAGAGCTGAATCTACACATGAAATAGCTTTTATAACAGTTGATCTATTCCTAAGAATATTTTTTGTGAGATAAAAACATTTTTCCCATATCATTTCTACATTTAGTGGATTAAGACCTTTAATTATAGGAGAAATTTCATTGAGAATAATATTTCTTATTTCTAATTGTTCTTCTGGCTCATCACCGTTATAAATAATTCCATTAATTCCATCATCTGTTGAAATTTCAGTGATTAATGTAGCCCTTTTTGTCATAGAATAATATGATCCTTTATAAGTTTTATTTAAAGGAACTTCTAAAGCTGTGACTTTAATATCATTAATGATCATAGTTGATTGAGTTTTGGATCCCATCTATCTCTCAGCCAATCCCCACAAAAATTCAGTGACATCACTAATAGAAAAATCGATATTCCGGGCATAGTTGAGATCCACCATGCATCCTCTAAATATCCTCTTCCATCTGAAACTAATGATCCCCAGGTAGGCGTAGGTGCAGGAATACCTACCCCTAAGAAACTTAGGATAGATTCTGCCAAAACTAGCCCCCCAGCATTCATTGTTGCTATAACCAGTACCGTACTACTAATATTTGGAAGTATATGCCTAATTATTATTCTTAGTTGAGATGCTCCTGCAGAGGTAGCATATTGGATATACTCTCTTTCTCTGAGACTTAATACTTCTCCTCTTATTGGTCTAACAAAACTTACCCAAGCAATTAATGTTAATAATAGAAACATAACTCCCCAACTTTGACCTAATACTATTGCAATTACTAGTGCCACCATAATGAAAGGTAGTGCGATCCACATATCAACTAGTCTCATTATTATTTCATCCCATATTCCACCCTTAAATCCTGAGATCATTCCTAAAATTGTTCCAATTATAGTTCCTGAAAGAATTGCTACTCCAGCTACCAAGAGAGATACTCTTCCTCCATAAAGCATTCTAGAAAAAATATCTCTTCCTATTTGATCTGTTCCTAAAATGTGTACTGTATTACCTCCTTCTATATAAAAAGGAGGTAATAGTACATTAGAAAAATCAGCATCTCTAATTGGATCAAAATCTGTAATTATTGGAGCAAAGGCCGATGTTAAAACTAATATAGACAAAATACTTACCCAAATTATAGGTGTTTTATAAATAAGATTCCAAAAGAGTTTAAATATTTTCATTTTTAGCTCAAACGTATCCTTGGATCAATGAATACATATCCTATATCGACTAAGAAATTTATTACTAAAAATAGTACGGCGAAGACTAAAGTTGTACCAACAACAAGATTTAAATTGTTATTAGTTACTGCTTCTACAGCTAGTCTTCCTAGGCCAGGCCATGCAAAAACCGCTTCTACTACCACTACACCTGTTATGAATGAAGCTAATAATAGTGCAGAAACAGTAAATGGTACTATTAGAGAATTTCTTAAAGCATGTTTAAATACAATAGATGTGTTACCAACTCCTTTAGCTCTTGCTAGTCTGATAAATTCTGAATCTAATACTTCTAACATCGATGATCTTGTTAGCCTTAAATAACCAGATGCAGCACCCCACGCTAAAGTTCCAACCGGTAATACATAATATTTCCAATCACCAAAACCTTCTCCTATTCCTGCTACAGGTACCCACTGCAATCTGACTGCAAAAAATAACATTGCCATTATTGCTATATAAAAAGGAGGTAATGTAGTTCCTATCACAGCAAATAATCTTGCAGCATAGTCAAAAACAGTACCTCTTTTAACAGCAGATAATACGCCTAAAGGAATTCCGATTAAAGTTGAAACTATCCAAGCGGCAATTCCTAATTTTAATGTATTAGGTAATTTTTCTTTAATTTTTCTAGTTACAGGGTAGTTATCGGAAAGGTCTCTTCCTAAGTCTCCGGTAGCTACTTGTCCTAACCATAATATATATTGTATGGGTACCGGTTTATCTAGATTTAATTTTTTTCTTTGTATTTCCCATTGATTCTCCGTTAGTCCATAACCACCTTCAGAAACCAATAATGCAACAGGATCTCCAACTTGTCTAGATAGAATAAAGACAAGCAACGTCACCCCTAGCAAAGCTATAACAGAGGATATAAATCTTCGTAGAATAAATTTTCTCATTATATATAAAATAATACCTAAAGAGAGAAAATTATGGTTTAATTCATGATCTCTCTTTAGGTATTAATCACTTATAGGAATTTAACAAGTAATCACAGATTGTTTCATTCTTTCAGCTTAATATTTTCTAGGCTATTCATCATTCCTAATACACCCTTACCTTCAGGTACCATATCCCAAGAGTCTATTAACCCTGGATTATATAAAGCAGCCTGAGGTTGTTGATAAACACCTACCCAGACAAGATTATCTCTATTCCAGTCATAGTATTCTTCAACATAACCTTTGAGTTTATCTTCATCTAACTCTACGGCCATTTTATTGTAAGTATCTCTGAACATAGGGATTTCAATAGCCCTATTATATCCTCCAGGTCTTGAGATAGAAGATGCATTCAAATCTCTAGGCCAAGTAACAGGAACATGAGCATCACCTCCACTAAATAATAATTTAGTATTAGTTCTGTTTACAAGAGTAGGCCTAAATGAAGAATAGTTTTGTTGATCTATAGTTGAATTGATATTTAAATCTTTCAACCACATTGCAGCGATAGCTTCGTGTACTGTATCTTCGGTAGCTACACTAGGTCCTCCCCACCATTCCAAATCAAAACCATCAGCATATCCGGCTTCTTCCATTAAAGCTTTTGCTCCAGCTACATCATATGGAATCTCCCATTCAGATTTGAATAGTGGATCAGAATTTTGAATTCCTGGCATATGGCTAACTGTACCCAGACCAGCTGTAATTACATCTACTAAAGCACTTCTATCAATAGACATTGCCATAGCAGTTCTAACTTTTTTAGCTTTTTCATACTTTTCAGGATCATCAGGATGTCCTATCCAAGGTTTATCTTCCATTACTGGTAAGTACAACGCATCTCCTGCTTCAGAACTAGTGAATTTTTCACCATCACTATTGTCTGTTTCCCAGTAATTTCCTGCCATAGTAAATGCAGTATCACCAAGTTTCTTTTCCTGAGCTACTTTGAAGCCAGCTGCTACTAGAGGAGTCCAGTCTTTTAGAGGTAAATCACCTACAATATGAGCTTGTCCAGTTTGAAGCATAGCTTTTCTGGTTGCAGCTTCCGGAACTTCTAGAATGTTTATTTTTGCTACACCAGCAGTTTTTCTCCAGTGATCAGGAACAGCATTTAAGTAAGCTCCATCGTGTTGTACCCATTTTTCCATTTCAAATGGACCTGTACCGATCAATTGTTCTTTCATAGCATCGGCTCCAACTTCATCAAAGAAATCCTTACTAAGAATTCCAATTCCTTCAACGAAATTAGTAACATAATTCAACATCGTAGATCCGTTATAGATTTTCCAATTAAATCTAACAGTATAATCATCTATTATTTCTACTTCATTTAGTATTGTTCCTATAGCACCACCAGTGTCATGTACTGAATCTGCAACTATATTTGGATTAGCATCATTCCAAGAAAAAGCTACATCTTTAGCAGTCATTTCTCCGTAACCACCGTGGAACTGTATACCCTCACGTAATTTAAACTCAGTCCATGAAGTTCCATCTTCAGATTGAGTCCATGATTCAGCAATCTGAGGAGCTATTCCTATTTGACCATTTTCATCTCTAACAGCAGTTAGTAGAAATTCTGTTGCTCCAGTTCTGGCTTGAACTGAACATGCTGGACAATATCTTGGGCTACTGTTCATAAAGTAAACATTTGAAATAGCTGCAGTAACTTCACCAGAGGAAACTACTTTTCCTGCATTTGGATCAGGAGTTGCTGTTGCAACTACCAAAACTTCTTTTGGTACAGATATTTCCTTAATTTTTTCTACTGCTACTTCTTTTATTACTTCTTCAGGAACTTCCTTAGTTACGATCTTTTCAACTTCTACGGGGACTTCCTTTTCGATAATTTTTTCAACTTCTACAGGAACTTCCTTGGTTACGATCTTTTCTACAGGAACTTCTTTTATAACTTCAACAGTCTCCGTTGTTGTACAAGCAGCAATAGCGACAAATGCCACCAAGCCAATCATAAGTACTAGGAGTCTGCTAAATCTATAATTAAAATTTGCAATCATGATTTTTTGTATCCTACTATATTTAATAATTATTAAAACGAATATTTTTTAAATAAAATACTCGCATCTCTATTCAATCAATATAAATAATAATAATCAATAAAAGATTTCTTTAATATAGACCACATTACTAGGTAAAATGTCTAAAATCTTTTAATGTTAGATTGTTATATATTTGGAATCCATTTGCGGATACCAAATTTCTTTTGTATTCCGTATCGTGCAGATAAAAAGGATTTTGCACTTGATCTATTGAAGTAATATCTTCTTGATAGTATTACGCCTAAGTAATTAAATTCATTATATTTAATTACTTTTCTTTTTCCTTCTAGAGTTTTTATTAAACATTTACCTTGACCTATCCATATGGCAGGATGCGTATAAAAATTATTAATTGGAGCATTCAATTTTATTATTACTCTGTCATATAATTCCCACTTATTAGGTACAAAATTACCAGTGTTAAACACAGGGTCAATAGGATTTAAGTTTTTATCTGCTATTAATACATCTGATGCACTGAATGCAGGTAAATTGTAATCTAATTCACATATCATTCCAAAGTATTGACCTTTCTCTCCAGCTGGAAAAGGTGAATTATTAACGAGATCGATTTGGCTACGAATATTTGCAGAATATTCATAATAAACAATGTCACTATTAGTATTTCCACAATCACGTTGTAAAAATACTGGGATTTCATTTGGTATCATACTGTTTAGTTCTTCTATTAATTTAGATACAGTATTTTCTTTTTTACCATTCGTATTGGAAAAAGAAGGATTTATTGTTTTTATATCAACACCTAGTGCTCTAGCTAGTAAACTAGTACTTTCATAATCTAAATCTTTACGTTCTCCACGTTCTAATCTAGATATTTGTTTCTGATTCCAACCAATCTTTTTTCCTAATTCTGATTGTGAAAGACCTGATTTTTTTCTTAGGTTTTCTATATTTTGTATTATTTCTTTTTGCAATTGTTTAGACACTTACTTAATTTGCATACTTAAGTAAGATATCTTATCATTTGTTTCATTAAAAGTTTTTTAAATTTTTACGTATACGTAAATATTAATTTTTAATTTCTATAGATAAAGAAATTTGTAAAAAAATAATTTGGACAAATAAGATATGAAAAATTCAGAAGAAAATTTAAAAATAGTTGAAGTTGAAAGTATAATTTTTAACTCAGTTCACTATGTGGTAATTACATTATCTAATGGTTTGAAGGGTATTGGTGCATCATCATGTTGGGCTTATCCAAAAGCTACCCATGCTGTTTTACAGACATTCAGAGATTATTTACTCGGGAAAAATCCTTTTCAAATCGAACATCATTGGCAATATTTATATCGTATGGGGCCGTTCAGGGGATCAATTTTAAGTGGTGCTATAAGTGCAGTTGATATTGCTCTGTGGGATCTTAAGGGTAAGTTCTATGAAGTTCCAGTTTGGAAATTATTAGGTGGTCCTACTAGAAATAAAATAAGAGTACATTTACTTTTAGGTACTCATTATGGGAATAATCTTCAAGATAATATTTATAATGCAGCCAAAGCCGCTAGTGAAGATGGTTTTACTGCATTAAAGATTGATCCTTTACCTGATGGTTACGAATCGATGACTTTACCTAAGTTGATATCTGAAACAAAGAAAAACGTAAAGGCACTAAGAGAAGGTGCAGGTTTAGATGTGGACATAATTTTGGAAATTCATAGAAAATTGACCCCTATGCTTTCTATAGCACTCGCAAAAGAATTATTTGAATTTCATCCACTTTTTATTGAAGATCCAGTTCAAATTGATTCTATTACAAGTCAATCGACTATAGCTTCTAGAACTGAAATACCTTTAGCAAATGGAGAAAGAATGCATAATATATGGGAATTCCGGGAATTATTTGAATCTGGAGGTAGCCAATATGCGAGACCTGATTTAGGCCTTGCTGGAGGTATTACACAAGTAAAAAAGATAGCAGCAATAGCCGAATCTTATCATTCAGCATTAGTTACTCATAATTTTGTTACTCCTGTAACTACTGCAGCAGCATCATGTATAGATGCTGCAATACCTAATTTTTTAACTCAAGAATATACTCTTGCGGATGAATCAGATGACAATAAAATTTTTGGAAGTTTATGGAAGAGAGAAGGAGGGTATTTGATGTTACCAGATTACCCAGGAATAGGAATGAATGTTGATTTTGAAAGGTTAATAAATGAATCTACGAAAAAATTGAAGGATGGTGAAAAATTTCCTAATGAAAGAAAATTAGAAAATATACCCATAAGAAATGATGGTTCTGTTGGATATTCTGTTTGATTAATAATTTAGAGGTTATAGAAAATTGAAAAATAAAAAAATTTTACTCATAGGTGGATCAGGGAAGGTAGGTTCTTTTATAACTCCATACTTATTGGAAAGAGGATACGATGTAAGGGTAATGGATCTATCAACTCCAGAACATGATGTAGATTTTATCCAAGGATCAGTATTGAACCCTGATGATATTAAAAAAGCAATTATAGATATAGATTCATTTATTTGGGTAGTAATGAAAAGCCCACAAGGTGGAAGTGTAACAGATCAAGATTTAACAGTAATTAAAAATAATTATGAAATAAATTGTTTAGGTTTACATAACTTTTTATGGTTATCACAGGGGGAGGGTTTATTATCAGGGATTTATACAAGCACAATGAGTGTGCATTTCCGAGATAGAGATTATTTTAGTAATGAATATGATATTCCTCTAGATACGCCATCTGCATATGGTTTGTCAAAAGGATTTGGAGAGAAAATTTGCAAATATTTTTCCAAATGGTTTGATATGAATATTTTTGCGTTTAGAATTACAGGTCCTAGGAACAGAGCTGAATGGATTGAAGAACGAAAAATACCGAGACCGAAAATTAATCATTATAAACGTTTATATGTTACTGATGAAGAAGATTTAGCATCTGCCTATATAAATGGTTTAGAAAGATTAAATACTGGTAAAGGATGGTTCCAACCAATATTTATAGCAGGAGATGAAAATCAACAATCTCATAATTTATCTACAGCAAAGCGAATACTTAATTGGAGACCTGAAACCCATAAAAAAATTGGTAATTAAATGAATAATGTACCGGTAATAAAAAAAATTAAATTAACTAGATTTAGATTACCGCTAAATGATATAGGTTATGATGTGAGTTTTGGACAAGGTGTATTTTATGAACCTGGTAGTTTAACTTATACATCTCCTTTAAGTATTCAGATTTTTACAGATGAGGGTATAACAGGGGAATATATTACTGGTACTCCTTCTGTTCTCGAACAAATTCAAATTTTGGGGCCATTCTTAATTGGAAAAAATGCTTTAGAGAGGGAATATATCTATAATAATGCAAAATCTATTTTGAGAAAGCATGATCGTATGGGTATTGGTCCAATCGATGTTACTCTTTGGGATATTGCAGGGAAATACTTTAACGCTCCAATTTATCAATTATTAGGAGGATACAGGAAAAAACTTCCATGTTATGCAAGTACTGCTCATGGAGATAGAACTAAGGGTGGTCTTGATTCGCCAGAAGCATATGGGGATTTTGCTGAACAATGTCTTGAATTAGGTTATAAAGGATTCAAGATCCATTCTTGGGCTCAAGTAGATTTAAATAAAGAAATAAAAACAGTTCACGAGGTAGGTAGACGGGTAGGGGGTAAAATGGCGTTAATGACTGATCCTTGCTGTGTATATGATACTTTTGCCGACGCTTTAGCTGTAGGAAGGGCTTGTGATGAAGAAAATTTTTTTTGGTATGAAGACCCAATGAGAGATGGCGGTGTGTCTCACTATTTTCATCGTCAATTACGTAAAATGTTGAAGACACCTCTTTTACAAGGCGAGCACGTTCATTTGGTTGAAGCACATTCAGATATGGCAGCTGCTGAGGCAACTGATTTTTGGCGAGCTGATCCTGATTATGATGGAGGTATTACCGGGGTAATGAAAATAGCACATGCTGCTGAAGGTTATGGAATGGATTTAGAACTTCATGTAGGTGGTCCTGCACAAAGACATTGCATGGCGGCAATTAGGAATTCAAATTTTTATGAATTGGGCTTAGTCCACCCAAAATTAGAATCAACTAGATTTAATTATTTTAAATGCGGTTATCAAGATAATTTAACTTCCATAGATAAAGATGGTTGTGTGACAGTTCCAGAAGGTCCAGGTTTGGGTGTCGAATATGATTTTGAATTATTAAAAAAGTATAAAGTGGAAGAAATAATAATTAAATAAATAAAATCTTTAAAAAAATCCAATTCTTTTTTTATTAAAATAATCTGAATCTATTTCATAACCCCATCCATATTTTTTAGAAATATTTATATTGCCATTTTTAGGGATAGGTGGATTGAGTAATCCAATTTCTTTACCTAATTCATCTCTGGAACCATCAGGGAAATATTCATAGAATGATGTGTTTGGGATTGCTGATACTAATTGAGAATGAACATGTCCAAATAATCCACCTGGACCATTTAGTTCAATATTTATATCAACTTTTTCCAATTCTCTAGCAATTCTAACTACACCAGTAGTACCGTGTCGAGCATTTGCTCTTACTAAATTTACAGCTCCTTCTTTTACCCATTCTTTCATCAAAATAAAATCATTCATTAATGTTTCTAAAGCTAAAATAGGTATATTAACTTTAGAAGTTAATTTTTTTAAATCACCTAAATTTCTGTCGTTAAATGGTTCTTCAAACCATCGAAAATTCATGAGATCTAATGTTTTTCCTATCTCTATTGCATCTTGAAGACTATAACTACATCCTGCTGCATCATGTAGAAGTATTATTTCATCTCCAACTGATTTTCTTATTGATTCAAAAGATTTAGTATTTTGTTTTACATTTCCAATGAAGTGGTCTTTTAAGATAGTAAATCCTTTTTCAATTGCTAAATTTGCATCTTCTATAGAAAGTTTTATATCGTTTCCTCTTCCGCGATAATTGTAATAAGATTTAACTACAGAAGGTTTCTCCGTAATAAGTGCTGCTACTGATTTAGAATTAATTTTCCCTTGTATATCCCATAAACAATTATCAAATGTACCAAACCATCCTGGAGGTAAGAATATGTTCCTTGTTGCTTTTGAAAGCATGTCAAATAGATATTCTATTTTGGTCGGGTCTTCACCGATGGTTAAGTATTTTAGATATGTAAGTGCGGTTTCAGTTATGGTTGTGTAACGTGCATCTCCTACAGTACAAATTCCTTCTATACCTTCATCTGTATAGACATGCATTACATGTATAGCTCCTAAAGATTTTTTTATGTCATATTTTTCCCAAAAACCATTTTCTTTTTTAAGTTTAAAAAATGGAGTATTATCAGAAATACTAAATTCACTAATTTTTATATCTGTTATTTTCATCGATAATTTTCTGCATTATCGGCGGGTTGAAAATTTAAATATTTATATGCATAAGGAGTATCATAGATTTTCCAATCATTATCTGATGCAGCATAAAGAATATCATACCCAACATCTTTCTTTTCAATACAAGATTTAAAATAGCTAGCTGCATCTCTTAAACTCATAAATGCTACCCAAGATCTAGAATCGTGCCCTGGTCGATCAGATCCATGTTTAAGTGATCCTATTCGCACACATAAAACTTCCATATCTTCGAATTCATGAAAATATCTACCTAAGTTTTCTCCAAAAATTTTACTTGTTGCATATTCATTATTTGGCCTAGTATCTTGTCCTATTCCTTTTATAAGTTCAATTTTATTTTTATCAATCCCATCATAATTACCATTTATTATAGATGCATATGGCTCATCTGATTCATAACCTGCAACGACTCTCATTGAGCCACCAAATATGAATCTTCTAACACCTGTTTTGTGTGCAGCTGAATAAACATTAGCCGTGGCAATCATGTTAGGTCGCATTAATTCTTTCCATCCGATCCAAGGATCATGCCTTGGGTCTGCTGCTAAGTGAAGTACTGCATCCATACCTTCGAATGCTTTTGATACATCATCAACAGAGTCTGCAAGATCTATATATGTCGTATTTGGACGGTCTGATTTAATTACATCAATTCCATGTACTTCATGATCTTTACTCATTAGATTAGCTACTACATTACCTATTGCTCCATTTATTCCAGTAATCATTATTTTCATATCGTTTTCCTTTTATATTAAATTCTTACAAATTTTGATACTTTTTGATCGTTTCCTATTGGCGATGCTAGCTCTGCCAAATAGATATTTCCTTTAGAATCAAGACATATACCGTGTGGTTGAGTATTTTCTTCACTTTTTCTCATAAATTGTGAAATTATCTCACCTGATTCAGTATAGATAGATACTCCATTTTTTTTCTTTCTTCTTGGGGTGCCTTGTTCTGCTACATAAACTAAGTTTTCTCTATCACAATAAACGCTTCCGGGACTACTTAAATTTTCCCACATATTTATGTAATTACCATCGTAATCAAAAATTTGTATTCGATCGTTTTCTCTATCACATATGTAAACATTATCACCAGAATCGACATCCAAATTATGCACTAAAGAAAATTCACCTTTACCTGTACCTGAATTTCCCCATGAAATTTCAAGATTTCCTGTTGGAGAAAACCTGTGAACTTGACGATTCCCGTAACCATCAGCAACAAAAATAGCTCCGGTTGAAGATACAGTTACTCCAGCTGGCATATTAAAAGGACCTCCAAGTCCTTTTCTTTCAGGATTACTACCGTAAGGGGTGACTGATGCTGTAGCCCATCCTCTAATACCTAGTTCGAGTAATTTTTCACCATGTTTCGTATGTTTTACCACAACATGTTCTTGCCTGTCTGTTGTCCAAACATTATCTTCAGAATCTACGAATATTCCATGAGTTTCTTTGAATTCATGTTCTCCCCAAGAATTAACAAAATTTCCAGATTCAGCTTCAAATATTACTATAGGGTGTATGTCTCTATTAAAAACATAAATATTATCACTAGAATCTGCTGAAACATCAGAAACACCTTTTCCGGAAGTTATAGGGATTCCTAATTCTGGAGGACCAGACCATCCGTTACCAATTGTCCAACCTTTTGGAATATTAGGCCATGAGTCATCAAATTCATATCTATAATCTCCATATCCTACAATTGTCATTTTTATATTTTATAAACTCCAATTAGGTGTTCTGCCATGCTTTTTTAATAAATCTCCTGCCTCTTTTATAATTAGATCATTTACACTTATCATTTCTATAACGTCTTCCATCATAAACTTTCCTGATGATCTAACTTTTTCACAAGCTTTAGAAAATGCTTTTAAAACTTCTGGATGTTGCGGTTCTCCAGGGAAACCCATAGATTGAGCTATATCTTCAGGACCTCCGGAGAAAAAATTTATTCCATCAACTTTTAATATGCTGTCAAGATTATTAAAAGCAGTAATACTTTCAAGCTGAGGTAATATTAGTGTGTTTTTATTAACAAAATCATAAAGATTTTTTCTATTAGCTGGTTCAGGTATTTGCATAGCAGTTCTTAGACTAGTAGCACTACGTATTCCTATTGGGCCAAAATATGTATATTTAATGTATTTTTTAGCTTCTTCAGCTGTTTGTAAATCAGGGATTTGGATAACATTAGCTCCGCGGTCAAGATAGTTAAGAATAGTTGTTCTTTCCCCATCTGGTAATCTAATCATTGTAGTTAGATCAAAACTTTGTGATAGTCTGCAATATTTTTCTATCTCAGGTAAAGTGAATGGTGAATGTTGAGCATCTAAATATACAAAATCTAATCCCATTCTTCCAGCTATTTCAATAACCTCTTCAGTAGAACTAGATACTCTAATACCTAATGCAATTTGTTTATTATTAACTTTTTGTAGTATTTTATTTTGAATTTTTTCTGACATTATTTATCTCCTAAATTTTGTTCCATTTTGAAATCCTATGATCTTTTCCGATATCAAGTGATTCTAATTCTGCTAAATATAAATTTCCTTTAGAATCAGTAGAAAGTCCGTGTGGTTGAACAAGACCATTTTCTCTTCCCCTAAATCTAGAAACAAGTTCTCCTTCTTCGGTAAAAATAGATACACCATTTGGTTCAGCTCCAGAAGGTATGCCCTGTTCTGCTACATAGACTAAATTATTTCTATCACAATATACACCACCAGGGTTAAGCACATCAGTCCAGCTATCTATGTAATTTCCATCATAATCGAAAATTTGGACCCTACAGTTTTGTCTGTCGCATACATAAACTCTATCTTTTGAATCTATATCAAGATTGTGAACTAACGAGAATTCACCCTCTCCAGTTCCTGAAATACCCCATGATAGCTCGAATTCACCTTTAGGGGAGAATCTGTGGACTTGACGATTTCCATATCCATCTCCAACAAAAATAGCGCCGGTAGAAGCTATAGTCACTCCACCAGGCATATTGAAAGGTCCTCCAAGAAAGTTATGTTCTGGATGAGTACCGTAAGGAGTTACAGATGCACTTGCCCAAGATCGTACACCTAATTCGAGTAATTTTTCACCATGTTTTGTATGTTTTACTACAACATGTTCTTGTCTATCTGTTGTCCAAATATTATCATCGGAATCTACAAAAATTCCATGAGTTTCTTTAAACTCATATTCACCCCAAGAGGTCACAAATTTTCCGGTATCAGCTTCGAAAACAACAACTGGATGAGCATCTCTGTTGAAAACGTAAACTCTATCATTAGAATCTACTGCAACATCTGATACTCCCTTTCCGGATGTTATAGGAATTCCTAATTCAGGAGGACCAGACCATCCGTTACCAAGTGTCCAGCCTTCTGGTATTATTGGCCATGATTCATCACGTTCATATTTAAAGTCTCCATATCCAACAATGGGCATAATTT